>Ga0123357_10000035_pt1 | contig 111591 bp, 63 predicted proteins | sample TergutEmb28metaG_FD_89873 | JGI IMG/M metagenome (GOLD analysis project Ga0123357, IMG submission 89873) | Embiratermes neotenicus P4 segment gut microbial communities from Petit-Saut dam, French Guiana - Emb289 P4 | ecosystem: Host-associated > Arthropoda: Insects > Digestive system > Gut ...
AATGAGGCTTGTTAATTAAAAATGGAAATGTTAAATGATTAATATACAGATAGATACAATTCTTGCACGGCTTCTTGTATATTGTTTGTCAGTGAGTTAGAAAAAAGTGCGAAACATTAGTTATTAAAAAATAGAACAAAGCAGTTATTTTTTATATCCTACCGTTTGAGTCAATATCACTTCTGCATTTTCAGATAAATTCAATAATTGATGCAGTTCATCTTGGTCGAAAGAGCCTCTTACAACGGTACCTAAATCTTCGGAAGCGCAGAAAAGGTATACATCTTGAGATATAAAACCACAGTCGACCCGTGCTGTTTCTTTGCTGTTAGCTACATAAATAAGATTGAGGGGAGCAGTAGCTACAAAACCTTGCTTCCCTGCACATGCCCGGTGATCTCCTTTTGCTTTTAAAATTAATTGATTGGCTTTAGCATCATAAAGGTAAACGCCTTTTTCAAGCACTACATATACATCAAATCCCTGCCTGTTATTGGCGGAAGGCACCACTCTTTTATCCGGACGATTAAAACCATAAGCCGCCCAAAGTAGGTTAGACAATGTTTGTTGGCTTAATTCTTTATCCGAAAACTCCCGGGTACTTTGGCGAAGGCTGAGAGCTTCCATTAAAGGTTTTCCGCCTGTCTTTTGAGGAGCAGGTAACTTAATGTCTTGTGCAAAAAGTGAAAATGACAATACTGTCAGGCCGAATAACAAAATAGTACGTTTCATAATTTTCTTTAATTATAGTTTTTCGCCAAAAATAGAAAATATTTCTGTATTTTTGACACAATTTTCAGCAATAATCCGATGAGAAAAATAATTTTAATTTTCTTTTTATCTTTTTTTGTTTTTCATGTATCCGGCGCTTTGAGCGACAGTATTCGAATCAGCTTATTAACCGTTTTACCATGGTCGAATGAAGTTTACTCTATTTATGGTCATACGGCAATACGAGTCTGCGACCCTTCTCGAAACTTGGATTTGGCTTTCAACTATGGCACTTTTGACTCAAGTAGACCTAACTTTATCTATCATTTTATCAAAGGAGAAACCGATTATTATTTAGATGCATATAATTATGACTTATTTCTGTATATGTATCAAAGAGAAAATACCACTGTTATAGAACAGGTATTGAATCTGCCTCCCGAGAAAAAAGAGGAAATGGTAAGAATGCTTTTTGTCAACTTACAACCCGAAAACAGAGGATACCGGTATGATTTTCTTTTTGACAATTGTACAACCCGCCCCAGAAATATTATAGAGCAATTTGCCGGAGGACGTATCACATATCCTCTTCAACAAACTCCGACAACATTCAGAACATTGATACACGAATATACAAAACCATATCCGTGGATGACTTTCGGGATCGATTTATTGATTGGAAGCGGAGCCGACAGCACCATCCTGCTCCGGCAGGAAATGTTTTTACCCGAAAGATTAATGGGCGGATTGAGTGGAGCTTATGTCGTATCTGATGATAGTATTTCGCATCGTCCGATGGTATTATCAACCCAAACAGTCCTGCAGTCGATTAATGTAACAAAAGAACCTGTTTTTAAGATTACTCCGATGATAGCGGGAATCATTTTATTAGTCATCACTTTAATTTTACTCATTTGCAAAATCGTTTTTAAAAAGAGATTCAGGATATATTTTTCTCTGCTTTTCTTTGTAGCAGGGATTGCCGGATGTTTAATTTGGTTTGTTGCTTTGGTTTCTGTTCATCCTGTCACATACCCCAACATGAATATGCCGTTTTTTCATCCGTTTTATCTCATAGCTGCATTTGGATATATACCTGCAAAAACATATCGGCCTGTGACATGGTTTCATGCAATAAATTTTGTACTTTTGTCAACTCTTTTGATAGCCTGGCCCTTGATACCTCAAGAGTTGAATAATGCGAATATTCCATACATATTATGTTTGTGGGCAAGTTCAGGAGTTTGGTTGAAATTTAAGCGTTGAAAATTGAATAGAATCATTACATCATTACTTGCTTTTTTGGCTATTGCCGGAATTCGCGCAGAACAAGTCGGCGACATTCCCAAATTGGTAATTAATATAACTATTGATAAACTCAGGGAAGATTATCTCCAATATTGTAATTACTCCTTTGGAGAGAAAGGATTCAAACGTTTGCTGAACGAAGGTTTGGTTTACAGGCAAATGCAATTCGACTTTCCGAATGTTAACAGGGCTTCTGCCATTGCTACGTTGTTTACAGGAACTAATCCATGCTACCACGGCATTGTTGCGGAGAAGAAATATGATTTCGATTCTCAACGGGAAGTTTCCATTCTTTATGATAAAGATTTTCTCGGAAATTATACTTCGGAAAATATTTCTCCGCTTTCGCTTATGTGTTCGACTGTTGGAGATGAGTTAAAAATGGCGTCTAATGGGAATAGCGACGTGTTTGCAGTAGCTCCTAACGCTGTAGAAGCAATTCTTTCGGCAGGCCGGTTTGCCAATGCTGCTTTTTGGCTGGAAGATTACAGCGGCCGGTTTGCTACAACTACTTATTATAAAGACATCCCTTGGTATGTCGACCAGTATAATACAAACGAAGTTATCGGTAGAAGTCCCGATACTTATACTTGGAGTCCGGCACGTAGTTCTTATACTGCATTTCCTTATAATCAAACCAATACATCCTTTCAACATTATATCTATAAAGGAGAAAAAGATTGTTACCTGAAGATAAAAACTTCTCCGGCTATTAACACGGAAATCACCAACCTGGCTGCCAAATTTTTAGAATATGCCGATTTAGGCAAGCGTATAAATCCCAATATGTTGTCGATAACATATTATGCAGGAAATTATATTGAAACAATCAATGATCCATATAGTCAGGAAATACAAGACATCTATTTTCGATTAGACAAAGAAATCGAACGCTTGTTAGACTTAGTGGAAAAATATGTCGGGATTAGGAATACCTTGTTTGTTGTAACCTCCACCGGATATTTTGATTCTACAGAAGCGCCTTCGGAATCGTTCAAAACAGTTGGAGAGTTTTATCCGAATCGTTGCATCGCTTTGCTGAATATGTATTTAATGACCGTATATGGGCAAGGGAATTGGGTGGACGGATATTACAATAATCAAATTTACCTGAACCGGAAACTGATTGAACAAAATAAAATTGACTATCCGGAAATACAGCGCAAATCTGCCGAATTTATTGCCCGGTTTTCAGGTGTACAAAAAGTAACCATGTCTACGGAAATGTTGTTTGAAAACAAGGAAGAAGGCAATGTTTCATTTCAGAAAGGTACATACCGGGGCATTAGTGGAGATTTATTCCTTGAACTGCAACCCGGAAGAATTATTGTTGACGAAAAAAATCCGGCGCAATCAAAATATGTACGGAGTAATGCGGTAATTGCACCGCTTATCTTTTTTGGATACCGTGTTCAACCTCAAAAGGTTTACCGGATAGTTAAAGCAACCGAAGTTGCGCCGACAATTTCGTATGTATTACGCATAAGGCCTCCGAACGGATGTCGGGAGATGCCGTTGCAAGAGTTTATTCAATGACTTTTGCTCGGTGGTTCGGCGTAGTCTGTGACTACGTCGCAGCTAAAAGCAAGTCTCTGACTTGCAACATTTACAAAGCAGAGCTTTGTTTTTAACACGACGTAGTCACAGACTATGCTGAACAAAAGAATAAATAGATTATATAAATAATTAATGATGCTCCAAAAAGTCCCCTTTAGGGGATTTAGGGGTTAAAAACAATATACAAAATGGGATTCAACGATATTTTATCAACACTGTTTGGGAATAAAGCCCTACGAGATTTAAAAGAAATAGACCCTTATGTCAGAAAAATAAAAGAGGCCTATCCCGCTATTGAGCAATTGAGCAACGACGAGCTTCGCGCCAAAACTGACGAGGTGAAACAAAAATTGCAAGATGCTGTAGCTCCGGAAAAAGCTAAAATTGCAGAACTCCGCAAAAATATCGATACGCTCGAACTGGAAGAAAGAGAAAAGGCTTGGTCGGAAATCGACAATATCGAAAAAGGAATAACTGAAAAATTTGAGAAATTATTAGAGGATGTCCTTCCTGTTGTTTTTTCTATCGTGAAAGAGACTGCCCGTCGTTTCGTCGAGAATGAAGAAACTGTGGTGACAGCCAACGATTTTGACCGGGATTTATCAATTAATCACGATTTCGTAAGGATTGAAGGAGATAAAGCTATTTATCAAAACCATTGGATGGCCGGTGGAAACGAAATTATTTGGGATATGGTGCACTACGATGTGCAACTTTTTGGCGGCGTCGTATTGCATAAAGGTAAAATTGCGGAAATGGCCACCGGTGAAGGTAAAACGTTGGTAGCTACTTTGCCTGTTTTCCTGAATGCTTTGACCCGCAACGGAGTACATGTCGTAACTGTAAACGATTACCTTTCAAAACGCGACTCCGAATGGATGGGACCGCTTTATATGTTCCACGGACTTTCTGTCGACTGTATTGATAAACACCAGCCCAACTCAGACGACCGCCGGAAAGCTTACGAAGCAGATATTACCTTTGGAACAAACAACGAATTCGGATTCGATTATTTGCGCGACAATATGGCCATCAGCGCGAAAGATTTGGTTCAACGCAAACACAACTATGCTATTGTCGATGAGGTTGACTCTGTGCTGATTGATGATGCCCGTACACCGTTGATTATTTCCGGTCCGGTTCCGAAAGGCGAAGACCAATTGTTCGAAGAATTCCGCTCTAAAGTAGAACATTTAGTGGGTGTTCAAAAGAATTTCACGACTAAGTTATTGGCCGAAGCTAAAGTTATGATGGCATCGGAAAACTCGAAAGAGCAGGAAGAAGGAGCCAGATTACTTTTCCGTTCTTATAAAGGTATGCCCAAAAATAAACCTTTAATTAAATTTTTGAGCGAACAAGGAATCAAGTCGGCCATGCTGAAAACCGAAGAATTCTACATGCAGCAACAAAACAAGGAAATGCACATCATTACCGACCCCTTGTATTTTGTTATTGATGAAAAAAATAATTCCATCGATTTGACCGATAAAGGTATCGACTTGTTAACAGGAAACACCGACGACCCTCAATTTTTCGTGTTACCCGATATCGGCGCTCAAATTTCCGAACTTGAAAATATGGGTCTGACAGACGAAGAAAAACAAGCTAAGAAAGATGATCTGATGCAGAATTATGCCGTTAAATCGGAACGGGTTCATACAATCCATCAATTGCTGAAAGCATATTGTTTATTCGAAAAAGACGATGAATATGTTGTTATCGACAATAAAGTAAAAATTGTAGATGAACAAACAGGCCGTATCATGGAAGGCCGCCGTTATTCCGATGGTTTGCATCAGGCAATCGAAGCCAAAGAACGCGTAACCGTTGAAGCTGCCACCCAGACTTTCGCTACTATTACGTTACAAAATTATTTCCGTATGTACCATAAATTAGCAGGTATGACGGGTACTGCCGAAACGGAAGCCGGTGAATTTTGGGATATATATAAATTAGATGTGGTGGTTATTCCTACCAACAAGCCGATTGTACGTAACGATATGAACGACCGTATTTATCGCACCAATCGCGAAAAATACTCCGCTGTTATTGAAGAAATTGGAAAACTGGTTGAGGCCGGTCGTCCGGTATTGGTCGGAACAACGTCGGTTGAAATATCCGAATTGTTGAGCCGTATGCTTACCATGCGTAAAATCAAACACAATGTATTAAATGCCAAGTTGCATCAGAAAGAAGCTGAGATTGTAGCGCAAGCCGGACAAACGGGCACTGTTACGATTGCAACTAACATGGCCGGTCGTGGTACCGACATTAAACTTTCTCCGGAAGTGAGAGCTGCCGGCGGTTTGGCTATCGTAGGTACGGAACGCCACGATTCACGCCGGGTAGACCGTCAGTTGCGCGGACGTGCAGGTCGCCAGGGAGACCCCGGTTCTTCCGTTTTCTACATTTCGCTTGAAGACAGCTTAATGCGTTTGTTTGCTTCTGAAAGAATTGCCGGAATGATGGACAGACTCGGATTTAAAGACGGAGAAGTGCTGGAACACAATATGTTGAATAAATCTGTGGAACGCGCTCAGAAAAAAGTGGAAGAAAATAACTTCGGTATTCGTAAGCGTTTGCTGGAATACGACGATGTGATGAACTCTCAGCGTGAAGTTGTATATACGCGCCGCCGTCATGCTTTGATGGGAGAACGTATCGGTATGGATGTATTGAATATGCTTTATGATACATCGGGAACCATTGCCGAACAATATTCCGAATCGAATGATTATGAAGGATTGAAATTCGAGCTTTTCAAAACAATGGCGATTGAAGCTCCTGTGAAAGAAGAAGAATTCCGTTCCATAAAACTTAATAATTTTACAGAAAGGATTTTTGATGCTGCCTTAGATGCTTTCAAGCGTAAGGCAGATAGAATGACACAAATGGCGCAGCCTGTTATTAAGCAAGTTTATGAAACGCAAGGCGAAAGGTATCAGAACATTTTAATCCCTATAACCGACGGAAAACGTGTTTATAATATATCCTGTAATCTGAAAGAAGCCTACGATAGTGAATGTAAAGAAGTAGTGAAAGCATTCGAGAAATCACTTTTGTTACACATGATCGATGAAGCTTGGAAAGAACATTTGAGAGAAATGGACGAACTGCGTAATTCTGTACAAAATGCCAGCTACGAAAATAAAGATCCGTTATTGATTTATAAGCTTGAATCTTTCGGCTTGTTTAAGAATATGGTCGATACGATGAATCGCAAAACCGTTGCCGTTTTGATGCGTGGACAAATTCCTATGCGTGAAGATGCCGTTAGGCAAGCTGCTCCGGAGAGGAAAACGGATTATAGCAAATATCGCACGCAAAAAGACGAGATAGCTGAAGCTCAGGGACGTCAACAACAAGCCCGCCAATCGCCACAGGGACAACAACAAAAACGGGAACCGATTCGCGTGGAAAAGAAAATAGACAGAAACGCTCAATGTCCTTGCGGAAGTGGCAAAAAATATAAGAACTGCCACGGACAGAATATTTAAAGGCTAAAAATAGTCCTTGCATATTGTGAGTATTATCAAACAAATCATTGGAAAGACTGCGAGTTTCCTTACCATAAGCTGCAAGTGGGGAATTCGTAGTCTAATCCAATAGTGAAAATAGAGGAATATTGGAGAAAGGTTTATAAATATCATTTCCCATTATGGTATACTAAAATCCTCGTTAGCGAATAATTCTGCCAAACCTGAAATTTGCTTGAATCTTAGTAATTCATCTTGATCCATACCTATATTTTTCATTATCCAGACATCACTCATTCCTGCCTTTGTGAGTTCGGCAACAATATTGGTCATCAACTCAATGTTATGAGTGCCGCGAGCGCGATTATGCCTGATAGTGGAAGCCATACGGTTTGAAAGCTCTTTGTCTATCACGGTTACCGGCAATAATCCTTTTTCCCGCTCATAAATACGCTTAGATGTTTTCAAAATCATATATCTGTGAAATCCGTCGACAAGTTCATATATATCTTCTTCGGGAAGATAATAGCAAACACAGGGCATTGTATAGCCATCTTCCCAGATAGACAGTTCGAGAAGTTTCATTTCGGGAGGCGCCACAATATTGGGATTGTATACGTTCGCCCGTATTTTTTCTATTGGTATTGCCTTGATATTATAAACAGGACTTATATGCTTTTGTGTGTCGTTCATCTATATATATTTTGGTAAAAATCCATAATTTTCTTTCTGCTCTCAATTTCCTTTTTAGTCATGGCAAACCCCATGTACTTGCATAAATGGTCATTTTTAAGGATACATATACACATCCGTTTGAAAGTTGGAAGATCTTTGAAATCAGGGACATCTATATCATCTTGGTATTCCATTCTAACCGGACGTTTGGTGGTTTTGTAATTTGAGTAATTCGATACTTCTATCTCAATGCCGCAAGCTTTCAATTTTTCAATCGTTTCTTCAGGTAAGCAACCGCCTTTATTGCGCCAAAAATTAATGCTTACAGATAATTTCTGCAAGTAGTTTAACCGGGTTGCTTCAGGTAGAGTGGATAAAAGAAAGTGCATATAACTTTCCCATGTATGTCCGGAAGGAAGGATGATTTTATGTCGTGCAACAGCGCTGGTATTTCCGTAAAAGGCTGTGAAATTTACGCCATTTACCCTGCATACCATTTTACCCCACATGTCGGGATCGATAGCCCTGTAAAGCGACAGGCTTTCTTGTGCTGCGGATATGAATGGACTTGCCACACGTTGTTTATCCAGTGATACGCCCGCTTTATAATAAAGATCATATAAACGGTTATAATCCCACTGAAAACGGCCGTTTGCCGTCCAGATGTCTGTCGTTAGCCAGTCATATATCACGTATGCATTGTAGATGTTATCCGATAGCCGGTATGTCCATTTTAAATAACGATACATGTACTTTCTTTTATTACTGTATACCGACCTCCAACGATGAAGGCTTTCCTGTGTGCGTATGCCTACTAAGCAGCAAGTTTTTTTCGCTTTTTTTATTTGGTGGTACCACTGAGCAAAAAGAGCCTGGAAATCATAATCCCACATTTCTTCATTATAAAACGGAAAGTCTTCTTTTGTGTAGCTGCCGGAAGGAATTTCCCGTACCCAAAACGCTTTGCAGGCATCGTCCCAAGGCCGCCAAAATGTTTGGTACATAGAGGTACAAGTAGTCACTTTGAAAGGTACGCAAATGCGATACACTTCAATAATGTCGGAGTTTAGTTGAAATACCCTGTCGATATATTGGATGGTTTCGTTGTATTGTACTTCATAATCCAGATGAAAGACGCCGATTTTTCTGTCCAGGTTATTTTCTCTTATATATTGTATGCAAAGATTCAGCATTACTCCACTGTCTTTGCCTCCGGAAAAGGATACGTAGATGTTGTCAAATTCATTGAAGAGGATTTTTATCCGGTTCATTGCTAATTCATAGACATTCTTCTTCATTCCGGAATATTCTCATTTTTACATATCTTTTCCAATAGAGTGAGATTGAAAAACCGCTTTGTTCAAAATAGGAGATATGCCGCACTTGCGTTACGGATTCAATTTCATAATCAGACAGGAGTATGTGGATAATTTCCTTCAGCAATGCAGAAAAAACATTTCTGTCGTCGTCTGCTACATAATAATTGTTTATGATGGCTTTCCCTTCTTTCAATTTTACCGGAATAAATCCGAGTGTATTGCCTTTTTCTGTGGCGATGAACCAATTGTATTCCTGTGAAGTTTTATAAGGATAATTGAGATTATAATTTAACACGTCTTCATTCATTATCAGATGTGCTACTAAATAATAAAGCCGTTGGTCGTCTCCATCCAACTTAATAATTTCCATAATAAAAATAAAGGTGTAATTAGACTGTTGCGTTTTATCGTTCAAAACATACCCTAAACAATAGGGGATGTTTAGTGGTGCAAAAATAAACAAATTGGCTGATTCGACAATGCTTTATGTCATTTTGTGGTGAAGATTTCCTATCTTTTATATTATTTCTTTATTACGGGTTTCGGTTATAAGTTATTTATCAACTAATGAAATATTAAGCCTTTTAGTAAAGTGTTGTTTTTATTTTTGTGTTCAAATTCAATTTTAAGATATTTTATTATGAAAAAAATTAAAATTACTTATCTTCTATTGTTATTGTTTTTTACAATAACATCTGTTGCTGCGCAACAAGTTCCCAAAGTAGTTGGCGTTATTACTGCCAAAAGCGCTGTAAGCCGGAATGGCCCTAACGATAGCGGTCAGTACGGTTTCCAATGGTATTCTCGTCCGAATATCGACGCTTCCGGTTCGCAGGTGCAAAATCTCGTGTTGAGAATGCGCGTTTACATCGACAATCTCGACCATCCGGGCGATGTTTCGTTTATTCAGGCTACCAATTATAATAAGATAGAATTCGGACCGACTCAAACCTCTTTTTGGGGTTGGGATATTAAACCGCTTAATTTAAAGCACGGTTGGACAGATTTATATTTACCTCTTTCCGGTACAGGCGTTCCCAAAGACCTTGATTTGTCCCAACCACTCCAATGGTTCCGTTTCTGTTTGGCGCACATTCAGGGCGAGCCCGATGCGCTGCAAATTCGTTTAAAAGACGTTGAATTGATTGATACGTCGATTTTGGTGGACCCGCCGGTTGTCGTAGAACCGGAATACAACACCGATTATCTCGTCGGCGACATTGCTTATACAATGAATAAACCGCTCGGCTCGCCGAACATCACTTTTTCTATTGGGCAGCAAATTACTCCGGCTATCGACGCTTCGGCGCACAACCCCAAACAGTTATATCTGATGTTCGATGCCAACATTACCGAACAAAACCCCGGCGATATTTTCATTTTGAGCCGCGTTTCCGGACAAATTGAACTGACAAGCGCCGGGCATCCCGACCAAAACGAAATGCTTTGGGGCATCGGAAGTGTGGATTGGAAAGCGGGACAGCATACCTACGCCCTCCCATTTTCCACGTCGGGCAACACCAGCGGCTATCTCGAACTCAACAACATTAATTTCATTCGTTTCTACGCCGTAAATATTCCTTCCGACTACACAGGAAAGATAGATTTTAGTGTTTCAAACGTAAAAATTGTCGATTTTACCAACCAAACTAAATTGCCTGCACTTTTCGGCAATAAAATGATGTTCCAGCAAAACAAGCCGATAAAAATTTGGGGAACTGCTGTTGCCGGAAAAACCATAACAGTCGATTTGTACAAAGGCGACGCTCAAATTGAATCTGAAAACGCCACAGTTCCCGAATCGGGAAAATGGGAAGTAACTTTCAACGCGCAAACCGCAAGTTATGATAAATACCGCATCGAAGTGAAAGAAGGCGAAACGGTAATACAAACAGTAGAAGACATTTTGGTCGGCGAAGTATGGCTCTCGTCAGGACAGTCGAATATGGCGTTGAACGTAGCAGGCACAATCGACGGACAACAATTGATGGCAGGCGCTAACAACGACAATATCCGTTTCTTCCTCGAACCGACTGCCAACGTCGCGCCTTGGACGCCTAACACCGACATTCAGGGAGCCTATTGGGGCAGCGCTAACGATGGTATGCAGCTCGGAAAAGTGTCGGCTGTGGCTTACGCAATGGCGGCAAAAGTTCAGCAACAACTCGGTATCCCGGTCGGAATTATCAATACAGCCGTAGGAAGCTCGGTTATCGAGGCCTGGTTGCCCGCGCAGGATATTGACACCGACCCCGAATTGGTTATCGCGATGAAACGCTTAGGCTTGTACCTTGACGAAGAATTTTATCCCGACGGCACCAACCAAATGAGTTCATACTACAACCTGAAAATTCACCCGCTGTCGAACTACAACATCTGCGGAATGATTTGGTATCAAGGCGAAAGCAACAGCCAACGCGCACATATTTACGCCAGACAACTTGATTTGCTGAAAAAATCTTACGAGCGCGTGTTCGGTTTCACGAACAACGATATGCCCTTTATTTTCTGCCAACTTTGTCCCTGGGTACAATCGCTCGAAGATCCGCAAAACCTCACATCCATTGCCGAAGCCATGTACGACGCTTGGGCGATGAACCCTGACGACATGGCGATGTTGCCGCTCTACGACACCGATATTACTTATGTAGGCAATGTGGTGATCCACCCGACCAACAAGACGCCGGTGGGCAGACGTTTCGGAACAGCCGCTTTGAACATGGTTTACAACAAACAGGGCGAATACACCGCGCCTGTTTTCGACAGTTTCCGCAAAGAAGGCGATACGCTGATTGTGAAATTCACTCATGTGGGCGAAGGACTGAAAACTGTTACCGGAATTGACGAAGTGCGCGGTTTTGCCGTTTCCAATGAAGACGGCATCTATGTGGGCGCCGAAGCACGGATTATTTCCGCCGACGAAGTCGCCGTGTGGAATGAGCGCGTGAAAAACCCGTTGAACCTGACTTACGCTTGGGCAAGCTACAACGTTACTTCCAATCTTGCCAACTCGGTGGACATTCCCGCCGCGCCTTTCCGCAGCGACCGCCTTTCTACCAACGTGAAATACTACAATCCGCAGGATTGGGCGTATGCCGACGGCACAATTTGGGGCGTTGACGCAAGCGAAGGCGTGAGTTTCCTGCCCGCTTGGACAAAATCGAGCAACGCCACGCTGACTTTCGACGAAACGACGAAATCCGAAGGAAAAGCCTCGTTGAAAATAGATTACACGCTGAGCGCAGCGGGCATGGCAAGTGCAGAACCGATTTTCACACACAAAACTGTTGTGCCCCAATTGGCAAACTTCAATACCATCAGTTTTGATGTGCTGAATCCCGACAACCGCGAAAAGCAAATCTCGCTCTTGCTCAAAAGCGGTGCGACAACTTACAAAGCCGTATTCGTGGGCTACGAAGGCACAAGCGGCGAATTGACAAGCGTTGCTTTGCCTGCTTCTTCGGGTTTCCGCACACTGACTTTCCTGTTGAAAAATCTGCAAACCGAAGCGGGTGTAACCGTTGCCAATCCTGCTGCTATTTTGAGCGGCGTAAGCAATTTGCAAATTACAGTTACAGACAACGTTAACGGAACAGTTTATCTTGATAATGTGGTATTTGGACTTTCAACTGAAAAACAGACAGTACTCACCTCTATCTTACCGGTAAAAATAGACCCAATTAAAATCGTTGTTGATAAAAATACTTTAACAATAATTTCGGATACTGATAATTTATTAAATAAAATTGATGTTGTTGATTTGCAAGGGAAAACAATATATTCAAAAATCGGCATTAACAGCCCTGAATATTCAATAAAAAATTTTTCAGGACATAAATTTTATATTATAAAAGTGCAGACAGAAAATTTTCTATCTGTAAAAAAGATTGTGATAGGGTAATTTGACTATTCTTTGCCGGTTGTGTGAATTTTGCCTTTCATATTCTATACTGCCCTTCTATGAAATTTAAGTAGAAGGGTAGTTTTTGCAGTTTTGATAAAATAATATAAAAAAAAAGAAGGAGTAGCATTCATTAATTCAAATTAAAACAATAAATTTGTCTACGTTTATTTGAATGAAAAAACAACAAATCATGAATTCCATAAATCTAAAAGAGAAAAGTATAACGTTGTGTTTATTTTTACTTTTCCCGTTTATAGCTGCTTTTCCTCATGAGCCGCAATATGGACTAAAATTCCATGCTTACAGCTATGAACCGGAAATGCGGACGAGTTTAGACCTGTTTCCTGATGATTTTTTCTCGTTTCCCGATGACTTTTCCATTAGTTTTGATGTGAAATTTGACTTTAAGGAAGTACAGAATTACGGATATGTTTTTAGAATCACCGATAAAAACGGCAACAAAATAGATTTTGTACTTGGCGATAAAATCATATCATTTTCTTCTTCGCTTGGCAATATTGTTTTTGTAAAAACATTTGGCGAAGTAAAATTACTGCCTGACAAGTGGATGAAAATCCGATTGAGAATTAATATAAAAGTATCCGAACTGGAAATTAGCATAGGAGATGTTATCCAACAATGGAACTTGCCTGAAATCAAAGATCTTAATGATGTTCGCATTGTGTTTGGAAAAAACAATTATCCCGAAACACAATCGGTGGATGTTCCGAATATGACGATTAAGGATGTTAAAATTGAAGACAAAAACACCGCCGTATATTATTGGAAATTATCGAAATATGCTCCCGAAGGCGTTTATGATGAGTTGAAAAAACATTTTGCAAAATGCGAAAACCCCGACTGGGTGTTGACCCAAAACACAACATGGAAAAAAGAAAGTACTTTTACCTGCGGGGAAAATCCATATATAACATATAATCCTGATAAAAATATTGTTGCAGTAACCGACAAACATCAGTTTTATACTTATTTGCTGAACGACAGGCAGCTTGTAAAACAACCGGTCAACAAAGGATTTTCGTACTCCCAATACGCCAATCAGATGATATATAATCCGACGGATTCAGGCTATTATATTTATAACTTGCTGAAAGAAGGAGATGGACGCGAATTTGCTGCGTTTAATCAGGCAACAGGAGCGTGGTCGGAAACTACCCCTCACAATTATTATTCCGATTATTGGCATCACAACCGTTACTTTTCCGTTAACAACAACAAATTGTATCTTTTCGGAGGATATGGACACCATAAGTATAAAGGCGATGTTTTTATATATGATGTTTCAAACGGTATTTGGTCGCAAAAAGCGCTGGCTGGCGACAGCATCGAACCGCGTTATTTGAGCGGCTTGGGTGTAATAAGCGATTATCAATTATTGCGCTTTGGAGGATACGGAAGCAAAAGCGGTAATCAAGAGTTATCGCCTCAGCATTATTACGATGCTTACGTCATTGATATTGAAAAAATGAGGGCTAAAAAGATATGGACATTGGAAACAACTCCAAAGGAAAATTTCGTAGTATCAAATTCAGTAGTCGTTGATACGCTGAACAATTGCTTTTACGCCTTGTGTTATCCGTTTACAAAATTTAATACGACAATTATGTTGTATAAATTCTCGCTGACCGAACCGAAATACGAGATATTAGCTGACATTATTCCTTTAAGATTTAAGGACACAGGTTCCTTTGTGGATTTATTTTTGGACAAGACAAACCATAAATTGATAGCCGTAACATCTTCATCCATCTCTGTTGATTCATTGGCAAGCATATCCATCTATTCACTGTCTTATCCTCCGTTAAAAAAAACCGATTTGTATCAGCCGGTTAAGTCAAGAAATAAAATTTTGGGGATAATCCTCATATTTGTTTTAGGATTTTTACTCTTGACCTCTGTTTTATTTTTACTCTTTTATAAAAAAAGAAAAATAAAAAAGAATGTTGATATTGAGCATAATATTGTTTCGGAGATAAGTAGCGATGCGGAAAGTTCATCCGGTATAACCAGCATTAAATCTGTACGGAAACAGGCAATATCGCTGTTTGGCGGCTTTCAGGTTATTGATAAAAATGGAAACAATTTGACCACAGAGTTTAAGCCACTGGTTGAGAATCTCTTCCTGCTTGTTTTGTTGAGTACGATAAAAAACGTGAAAGGAATTTCTTTCCTGAAATTGAAGGAAATTTTGTGGTTCGACATGACCGAAGAAAGCGCCAACAACAATCGCGGGGTAGCCATGAGCAAAATACGGCAAATAATGAAGCATGTGGGCGATGTTCAGTTTCTGAAGCAGGGAGTATATTGGACGGTTGAATTTGGTAACGATATTTATTGTGATTATTACGAAGCCTTGATTTTAATCCGAAAAATAAAAGAAAGCAAAGAGCTGAATATCAATGATATAAAAAGATTGTTGTCCATCGTGTCGGAAGGTGAGCTTTTGCCTAATATGCAGATTGACTGGGCAGACACTTTTAAATCCGACTTCTCAAACGACTTTGTTGATTTAATCCTGTCATTAATTGCTCAAAAAGACGCCCGCTTTTCCGATGCGCTTTATTTGGATATGGCTAATACCATTTTTATCCACGACCCCTTGAACGAGGATGCGTTAAGGCTCAAATGTTCCATTTTGGTAAAAATGGGTAAAAACGGTTTGGCAAAAAACACTTATACCGCTTTTGTGAAGGAATATGCGGCGTGGTTTGCCACCAACTATAAATATTCGTTTGACCAAATAATCAGTTAGTCTGTTTTTCTATGTCTGTTTTTTAAGCGAAAACATTTTAAAAGCCGTTTTATAAACCAAATAAAACGGCTTTTTCATGTAAACTCAAAGTTTTTTATCTAATTAATGATTAATTAATGCAGAAATTAAAGGCGACATAAGATATTTGTATCTGATTTTAAGATAGTATTCTTAACTTTTAAGACAGTATTCTTAACATTATATTAATCTAAAAATATCATTTATGAACATTAGCTTATTGACAAAATTGAAAGGGAAGGGAAAAACACTCCTTACCCGAAAAGAAATTATTCGGCAAATTTGCTTTACGGCGCTCGTTTGTATTTTGGGAATCCAAAGCGTCAATGCCCAAAACGCAAAAGGAATTAGCGGTAAAGTGGTCGATGAAACAGGAAGCGCCGTTATTGGCGCAAGCATAATTGTTGCGGGAAAGTCTATTGGCACTACTACCGATTTAGATGGAAAATTCTCTTTGGAAGTTTCTCCTGAATCAACATTGACAATTTCGTACATAGGTTATTTAACTGCAAAAATAAAAGTGAATGAAAAAAGTTTTTACGAAATTGTTTTGCAGGAAAACCTTCAAAATCTCGACGAAGTAGTTGTTGTGGGCTATGGCACACAGAAAAAAGGCTCAATAACCGGTTCGGTGGTCGCCGTGAGCAACAAAGAGTTGATTATCACCAAAAACCAGAACACGCAAAACATGCTGACAGGTAAAGTGCCGGGTGTGCGCGTAATTCAGAAAACTTCAGAGCCGGGCGAGTTCAACAACCAGTTCGATATTCGCGGCTTTGGTACGCCGCTTATTGTTATCGACGGCATACCGCGTGGACAGGATGCTTTTGCCCGCCTTTCGCCCGAAGAAATTGAAAATATCTCAGTACTGAAAGATGCTTCGGCTGCTGTTTACGGCGTGAAAGCCGCCAATGGTGTAGTGTTGATTACCACCAAACGCGGAGCAAAAGGGAAAAGTAAAATCAACTATTCGATGTTCTACGGGATTCAAACTCCTGCCGACTTGTTGAAACCGGTAGGAGCAGTTGATAGAATGATGCTGTTCAATACTACTACTATGCGCAGCCTTACCAATCCGCAACTCACTTACACAGACGAACAGATTGAGATGTACCGCAACGGAACTTACAAGTCGAGCGACTGGTACGATGCCGTGCTGACCAACACCGCCGCGCAAAAGCAACACAACTTTAACTTTTCGGGCGGAAGCGACAAGGTGGATTATTTCGTGAATTTCGGTTACACCCAACAGGACGGATTTTTCAAAAGCGGCGACCTGAACTACGAGCGTTTCAATTTGCGCTCCAATATCAACGCCGAAATTACTAAAAATCTGCACTTATCGTTGAACGTGAACGGAATAATGGATAACAAACATCGCCCGCTGACCAATACTTTCGAAATTTACGGCTATCTGTGGCGGTCGATTCCCAACGATTTTATTTACGCCAACAACAACCCCGACTATTTGCAGCGTTCTACCGGCGTACCTAATGCGGTGGCTATCAGCAACGCCGATATTTCGGGCTTTGTGGACAATAACCTCAAAATGTTTCAGTCGAGCGGAACAATCACTTACGATATTCCGGGCGTGAAAGGTTTGCAACTCAAAGGTTTGTATGCCTACGATATGACGCTGACCGATAACAGCACTTGGAGTAAAGAATACGAGGTGTATGAATATGACGCTCCGACCGATACTTATGTTCCCTACACCGCCATTGCAAGCGGTCAAAAAACCAACCTCAACCGTTCTTTTGGATTGGGACAGACGCATTTGTGGCAGGCGTCGATTAACTACGACAACACTTTTGCCGAAAAACACCACGTCGGAGCATTGTTACTCTACGAAGAAAGTCGTAGTAAAGGCGACAATCTTTACGCTTACCGTCAATTCGACCTTTCCATCCCCTACCTTTATGCAGGAAACGATGATGATACGCAGAAAGGAAGTGCCAATGCCAACGGTATAACCGATTATGTGGTAAAAGGTATTGTCGGTCGTTTGAATTACGATTACGCCGGAAAATATTTGGCGGAATTTAGTTTCCGCCGCGACGGTTCGTCTAAATTTGCCCCCGGCAAACAATGGGGGTTTTTCCCCGGCGGCTCGCTCGGCTGGCGCGCGTCTGAAGAGAATTTTATCAAAGATAAATTCGACTTCATTCAAAACCTGAAATTAAGAGGTTCTTATGGAATCTTGGGCGATGATGGCGCTATTGATTACCAATGGGTTACAGGTTACGACTATCCGCGTGAAGTGGGCAACAACCGTTTCGGAAACGACGGTTTCCCATCGGGTTATATGATAGACAATGCCTATATAAACGCATTAGGATTTCGCGTGGCTGACAACCCGAACATAACTTGGTACACCTCAAAAACTGCCAATATCGGTCTCGATGCCGATGTATTTAAAGGATTGTTCGGCTTTTCATTCGACCTTTTCCAACGCAACCGCAACGGCTTGCTTGCCAATCGCCTTGTGTCGCTGCCCGGAAGTTTCGGTACGCTGATGCCGCAGGAAAACCTGAACAGCGACCGCACCAAAGGTTTTGAAATCGAACTGCGCCACCACCACCAAATTGGCGATTTCTCGTACAACATTGCAGGAAACCTTGCCATGACGCGCACTATGCGTATTTTCAGCGAGCGTGCACCTTCCGGCAACTCTTACGAAAACTGGCGTAACAATCCGAACAACCGCTACAACGATATTTGGTGGGGGAAAGGCGCGGTAGGACAGTATCAAAGTTACGAAGAAATTGCCAACTCGCCCATCAACGTCGGTTTGGACGTGCTTCCGGGCGATTATATTTACGAAGACTGGAACGGCGACGGCGTAATTGACAGCAACGACGACCACCCGATCGGAACAATTTCCAATGCGTCGGAGGCAAACTTGCAGGACAAACGCAACTATCCGCTAATGAACTTCGGTCTGACTTTCAACGGGCAGTATAAAGGTTTCGACCTCAGTTTGCTTTTTCAAGGTTCGGCAATGAGCAACGTTGCCTATGGCGAACAACTTGCCGCACCGCTGATGTGGGGCGGAAATGCCGTAGAGATGTTGCTCGACCGCTGGCATCCTGTTGACCCCTACAGAGACCCTTTCGACCCCAACAACTCGTGGATTAAAGGTTACTATCCTTACGGCGGCAAAGCCGTCGACCCCAACTCGAAGTTCGGCATGCAAAATGGAGCATATATGCGTCTGAAAACCATTGAATTGGGTTATAATATTCCTCGTAAACTGTTGCAAAAAGTTGGTTTCCAAAATGTAAGACTGTATGTGAATGCCTATAACCTGTTTACCATAACCGGTGTAAAAGGACTTGACCCCGAACGTCCGACCGAACTTTACGGACAGATGTATCCGTTGAATAGAACAATCAACTTTGGTTTGAATATAGGAATTTAATAATATTAATTAAAAATAGAGATGAAAAAAATAACATATTTTATAGCAATATTGGCTGTCGGAATGGTTTCCTGCATTGAGACGCTCGACATTCCGCCTAAAAATATCCTGACAAAAGAAGATATTTACAACGAAAGTGGTATGCGTGCCTATATGGCAGGGCTTTACAACCGTATCCCGATGGAAGATTTCAACGTAAACAGCGATGGGGTAAACGGCGGCTATTATTATTGGAGTAATATTAAATGGCCCATGCTTGCCACAGGCGAAAATGTTCACGGAAATAACCCCGGAATGTATATACATACAACCGGTTACTGGGACGATGGCTACCAAGTTATCCGCTCCTGCAACGACTTGCTCAAAGACTTACCCGACTATATCGGCGTACTTTCGGAAGCCGAAAATTGGATTGCGGAAGCGCGTTTTATCCGCGCTTACACTTATTTTGCTTTGGTAAAACGTTATGGCGGTGTACCGCTCGTAAAAGAAGTGCAATATTTGGCCGATGGCGACCCAAGTTCGCTATATATCGCCCGTTCAAGTTGTGAAGCTTCTTACGACTTTATGCTCGAAGATTTGGATTATGCCATTGCCAATATGAGTGAAAGGAAAGTGAACGGTCGCGCCAATAAATATGTGGCAGCGGCATTCAAATCGCGGGTGGCTAATTTTGCAGGAGCAATTGCCCGTTATGGAGGAAATTTTACATATACAGTTGATAATGTGATGCTGCAAGGTATTCCGGCGGAACGTGCCAACGACTATTTTCAACAAGCTTATGATGCCGCGAAAATTGTGGACGAAGGAGGATACGAACTTTATTCTGAAACGGGAACTGCCGACAATGGTTTTGCCAATGCTTTTGTGAAAGCCGATAATTCACCTGAATCCATTTTTATCCGACAGTATCAACTCGGCTCTTACACGCACAGTTTCGACTGCGTATATTCGCCTGCGCGTATGGCATCTACTTACGGCGGTCGTTACGGCGTTACGCTCGACTGGGTGGAACTCTTCGACGGACTCCCGCTCGACCCTGCTACCGGTTGGCTCAAAACCACTAACGCTGCCAATCAATACATCGTGTATCCTTCTCAATATGCGCTTTTTGCCAATGCCGAACCGCGCTTGAAAGGCTCGCTCATTCTTCCGGGTGATGTATTTAAAGGGTTGCAATTGGACATGCGCAGAGGCATTCTCAGAGATTCTATCAAACAAGGAAACACGGTGGTTTATACACCTGATCCCGACAGTTGGCCCATCGCTAAATTTGTCGTGGACGACGGAAATACCACAAGCGGTTACAGCGGCACTTTCAGTACAATTGTTGCTACGACAACCGAAAAATATACGATGCAAACACCGTATGTTACTGCTACCGGCGTAAAAATCAATCCCAATGGACTTGACGGACCTGCCAACAGCACCGGTAGCGGCGATGCCTATACCGGCATTACGGGGCGTAAATGGCTCGACCCGAGCCTCACGCCTTCGACGACTACCTTGCACACTTCGACGGCTACGTGGATTGATATTCGTTATGCCGAAGTGCTGTTGAACAGAGCCGAAGCCGCCTTGGAACTTGCCCAAAACGGTGTAACCAATTATGCCGGCGTCAATATGCAGACCGACGCTTATGAGTGTATAAACAGAATACGCACACGAGCAGGAGCAACTTTATTGTCTTCTCCGACGGAACTTTCTACCAACCCATCGACTTTAAGAAGACAGGGAGTCGGAGGTTTCGTAATGGCGCCTAATCGCGGATTGCAGCTTATCCGCATTGAGCGCTACAAAGAACTGGCTTTTGAACACAAAATTTATTGGGATTTGCGTCGCTGGTTTACTTTCGATATGCAAATTCGCGATTACCGCCGCCGTATGCTGAACCCTTTCCTGTTTGCTAAAGGAGCTACTCTCAATGAATATGGTAATCCGGAAGGAAAGTACATCTATGACACGCGGGTATGTGAAAAAGCGAACAACGCCTGCACTTTTGCCACAAAGTATTACTACGACGCAATACCGGCAGGACAGTTGAAAACCAATCCGTTGTTGAAACAAAACGACCAGTATTAATTTAATAATTGAGAATTTAAAATGAAAAATTTATTATGCATTATATTGCTGAGTATCGCCTTTGGGGGCTTTCACTCATGCGAAATAGATAATTACGATGGTCCCGATGCGGAAATTTCCGGACGGATATTTGATCACAATGGCAATTTGTTGCGCACCGAGCCGGGAAGCAGCAATATGCGTATCCGTATGGATGAGATCAGTTGGGCGAATGGCGACACTTCTATCGCCATTATCCCGCGATATTTGAATGTGAAAATTGACGGAACTTACATCAACACCAAAATTTTCTCGGCAACTTATGTAATGACTCCTGTCGAGGGTGCGTTTTATCCCCTCGAATACGGTGATACGATTGTAGTAAAGGGTAAAGCCGTTAAAGATTTTGTGGTAACTCCATATCTTGACGTTAATTGGGTGGAAGAGCCGTACATTACTGCCGACAGTTGCGTGGAAGCCTCATTCCAATTTGTGCGCAATGGCGGTCCCAATGGTGAATTTATGCCCGACGTGCAGGATTACCGCCTCTGTATTTCGTCTAATCAGTATGTTGGAAACAATGACAAATACGATGACTTGATAAGCGGCGCGGTTGCCGTAACCAATGCGCAGGAATCGACAACAATTACTGCCAAGTCTAAAAAGTTAAAGTATTTTAATACAGACGTTTATGTGCGTATTGGCGTTTGTTGTAACGACAATTACAAAAAGTATAATTACACTACGATTGTTAAATTACACGTTCCGTAAAAATAAGAAATAAGAAATGAAACACTTAATACTTGTTTTTTTGCTTGTAATTATCAATTGTCAATTATCGATTGTTAATTCACAAGATATTGCTGAAAATCCTTGCATCCGTTTTGATGCCAACGGAGACACGATTTACACCGCCGATGCTTCGGCACATGTGTGGGCAGACGGCAGATTGTATATTTATCCTTCTCACGACGTGATTCCTCCCAGAAGTTGCGATTTGATGGACAAATACCACGTCTTTTCCACTGACGATATGATTAATTGGGTTGACCACGGTCAAATACTTGAAGCCTCACAAGTGCCTTGGGGAAGATCCGAAGGCGGTTTTATGTGGGCGCCTGATTGCGCGTACAAAGACGGTACATACTATTTCTACTTCCCGCACCCAAGCGGCACGGACTGGAATAATACGTGGAAAGTGGGCATTGCCACAAGCAGCGAGCCTGCAGCAAACTTTACTGTGCAAGGCTACTTAGAGCTTCCGGGCGACCAGCACGCAATGATTGACCCATCGGTTTTTATTGACGACGACGGACAGGCATATTTCATTTACGGCGGCGGCAACAAGTGCATGATGGGAAAACTGAAACCCAATATGATGGAACTCGACGGCGGACTGACTCAGGTGACAGGACTTTCCGATTTTCACGAAGCTGCGTGGATACACAAACGTAACGGCATTTATTATCTGTCGTATGCCGACAATTTCGATAACGGCTACACCAAAAACCGCTTGCAGTATGCTACGAGCAACAGCATTATGGGACCTTGGAGTTCAAAAGGCGTATATCTCGGCGGCACAACCGAAGGCACCAACCATGGATCGATAGTGGAATACAAAGGTCAGTGGTACGCTTTCTACCACAACAACGTACTTTCGGCGGGAAAAGGCTACAAAGGCGCGGCGCGTTCGGTTTGTGTTGATAAGCTGTTTTACAACGAAAACGGAACGATACAGCGCGTTTATCAAACAGGAATGTCGTTTCCCGACCCGATTATAGGCGTGAAAAATATTCCGAATACCTTTTTGGCTGAAAACTACACTACCGGCGGCGAAGGCATTACTTATCACGATATCGATGCCATCAACGAAGGCGAAATTTACCGCCACGACGGTGTGGACATCGAACCTTGCTCAGACGGTAACGCCGACATTTTCAGCATTGTGGCGGGAGAATGGATTGATTATCAGCTGAATGTTCCGAATACGGCAAATTACAAAATTGAGTTCCGTATGTCGTCGCCTCAGGGCAACGGCGCATTTCACGTCGAAGTTGACGGCGTGGACAAAACAGGCAGGATAACTATCCCGAAAACTGCAAGTTATCAGCTGTGGACAACTTTTTCTGTGACGGATATTCCGCTGACTTCGGGTGTACATACTTTCCGCTTTATGATGGACGAAGCAGGTTTCAATTTTGCAGGTTTTGTGATTAGCTTTGCGCAACCTGAAATCCCTGTCGGAAAACAAATTACCATGAAAATGGGCACAAATTACGTAACCTACAATGCGCAAAATCAGCTAATTTGCAACAGCCCGACCATCACACCGGAATGTGTTTTCACAGTCATACAAAACGGAAAATTCATCGAACTGAAAGCCTCTAACGGAATGTATGTTTCGACTTCTTCGTTAAAAACCCCCATGACATTGACGGGCAACAACCAAACTTCCGACAGTAAATTCCTGTGGCACAACTTGCAAAACAACAGCAAAGTGTTCGGTTTGAAAAGTTTGAAGACCAACGCGGTGGTTAGCTCCGAAAATGGGACTAAAGCAATGAACTGCGACCGTTACGATTTCGGCGGATGGGAAAAATTTACATGGGCTGAATATGCCTCTTCCGGCGTGGAAGATGTAGCAATAGACACCAATCTGAAAATATCTTTCAATCCCGAAACAAACGAATTGCTTTTCACCAATTTCGATGCTGAAGATTGGAGTATCTTTTCTATTTCGGGCAGCAAATTGCTGCGTGGCAAATTGTCAAACGTTCAATCGGTTAATGTTTCGGTTTTGCCTGCGGGCATATATTTTGTGAAAGCAAGCCCAAAGACAGCTAAATTTATAAAATACCAATGAAACTCTCTATCTTTTCTTTTTTTTTAATTGTCAATTATTTATTAATTATCAATTCTCTTTCGGCTCAGGAAAAAGTTTTTGCCGGTGCAGATGAAAACAGCCTTTCTCGCGCTCAATATTTTACTTGGATAAACAATACCAACGAAGGAACCACTGAAAAACAAACGCTTATCAATCTGGATTTTTTTGAGTGGCTGCGCAAGGAGTACGGAATGATATTGGATATTTATGCTTTTGATTCGGGTATTTACGACGGAAAAAACTTTTACGGAAAGGCTACCGATGCCCGCCACAAACGGAATTTTCCAAATGGATTCGATGCCGTCTACGAAAAAGCCAAACAAAACGGTACGCGCTTAGGCATTTGGGGCGGTCCTGATGGCTTTGGCGACACGCCCGAAGAGGTTGCCGCTCGAAAAGAACTGATGGTTGCGTTATGTCGCGATTACCATTTTGAACTTTTCAAATTCGATGCTGTTTGCGGACCATTGCGTAAAGAAAAAGAAGATGATTTCATTGATATGATGAAACAGTGCCGCGCTTTTTCGCCCGACCTGATTTTGCTCAACCACCGTTTGGGATTGGATAAAGCGAAAGATTATGCAACAACTTTCCTTTGGGAAGGCAAAGAAGCGTATATTGACGTAAGCGCCTCAAACACGACGACCGCGCCGCACAACCGCGCCGGAACGCTGAGTCGCGGTTTAACGCCGCAACTGAAACGACTGACAGAAGACCACGGCGTTTGCCTTTCGTCGTGCCTCGATTATTGGGAAGACGACCTCGTGCTGCAAGCCTTTAACCGCTCGCTGATTTTAGCGCCGGAAATTTACGGCAATCCATGGTTGTTGTCCGACAGCGAATTTCCGCGATTAGCGCGGATTTTTAATTTGCACCGCAAATTCGGAAAAATTTTGATTCACGCCAAAGAACTTCCCGCAAGTTATGGAAAATATGCCCTGTCGCGTGGCGACAACAGCACACGCTTGCTCACGTTGCGGAATTTGACGTGGAATCCCGAAGAAATAACCGTAAAACTCGACGAAGAAATTGGTCTTAACAGCAAAAAAGGCAAACAGGTCAAAGTGCGTTTGCACCACCCGACCGAAAAAATGTTGGGAATATACCGCTACGGCGAAACAGTAAAAGTTGTCGTTTCGCCTTTCCGCTCGCTGCTGCTGGAAGTTTCTACAAGCAATGAGTACGACGAAGTTGGAGTTGAAGGCGTTGATTTTGAAATAGTAAAAAATGTAGCCGGACAACTGGTTGTGATAAAACTTTTGGAAATGCCCGCTTCCGAAGCGAAAATTAAACTTGTTAATATTCCAAAGTTCAAGAAAATAGAACTTGACGGACAAGATGTTACTGCTTCGCTGAAAAACGGAAAGTCGTTGAAAATCGAATTTGACGGAGAAAAATTAAACGAGCCTTTTTATCGGAAATTAGCCGACCTGAAACAAATTGCCGTTCCCGCCGATGCCGGAACATTGTACGAAACTACCGTTTTTGCCGCCGACAACAATGCGATGGAAACGCGGTCGCTCCGTCGTTCGGGCGAAACAAAAATACCGCAGGTGCAAGCCGCCCGAGATGCGTTTTTTCAGCAATCGACTTTTGTTAATCGAGGAATATGGGACAGATATTTGTTCGACTGCAACAAAAACACCCGCTTTTTTCCAATGAAACTGAAAGGCGATAACCGCATCAAACGCGGCTGTTTTCGCCTTGATTTAGGCGAAGAAATTTTTATTGACAGCATGGTTTTAAAAGTAAATAACGAGTATGAATTACAGCCTTTGCTGTTTGAAGAGGGAAATTTCGCCCGCATTTCTTCCGATTTGAACTTGTGGAAAACAATTACTTTCCTTGCCGATACAACGATGAAAATTGTAATCGGTGAAAAAATGCGCTACCTGAAACTCAATCCATTTCCCGATGCGCTTGCCGAAGTGGAAGTGTATAGCGACGGAAAAAAACTGCTTTCGGAAAATTTCAGGGCGAGCAACTTATTCGCCGATACCGATGCCATGAAATGCGAGGGCGCTTTCTCGGCAAGTTTTACCTTGAACGAAGTGGCGAAAAACGCCTATCTATGCGTGGCGATTAACGGCGAACACGGCGTAGAAGGCGCGTATGCCGCCCTGAAAATTGACGGAAAATATGTGGGAGCGCCCTCTCGCGCAACATCTTATCCCGCCAATCATTGGGAATATCCGACTGTAAAATCCGCCTCAAACTACACTTATTATTTTCCATTGACCGAAGCGGCGAAAGGTAAAAAAATCGAAGTTTTTGTTTTGGGCTACAATGCCGAAAAATTGAATTTAAAACCCGAAGCGTGGATTACCGCCTATCCTGTTCCGTTTGAGGAAAAAACGTTGAGAATTGAAAATTAAAAATTGAGAATTGAAAATGAAACGCACGATATTTTTTCTTTCAGTAATACCGTGATAAATTAGATATCACTTGGGAGGAGACAAAAGGCTTGTATTACAACCGCCATACCGACACAGGATTACTCAACCCGCGCACGTCGCCCACCAATTTTTATCCTTTATTGGATTGATGGAAGATGGATATTATTAGAAATATTTTATTTTTTCTCTCTGTTTAATGATTTATTAATGCCATTGATAAAGTTGTCCTCTGATATTTGCACCTGAAAATTAATAATACTAACATCAAAAAAAAACATTATGAAATACAAATTCTTATTAGCCGTTTTTCTTTTATTGGCTATTTGCGGAAAATCCTACTCTCAGGAAGTTATTTACGACGAAACGGGTTGCCGTTACACCTCATACAACGGTTTGGTTATGGCAGGTTATCAGGGTTGGTTCTCTTGTGCCGGCGACCCTGTCAATGGCGGCTGGTTTCATTATCCCAAAGACAGTCAGCTAAAACAAGGTTTTATTGGCATTGACTTTTGGCCAGATATGCGCGAATATACAAAGAAATATTCGGCTACTGATTTTAAACACCCCGACGGTTCGCAGGCTTATCTTTTCAGCAGCGCCGATTCTTCTACGATTGATTTACATTTTAAATGGATGAAAGAACACGGCATCGACGGCGTGTTTGTGCAGCGTTTTGTGTCGCAAACTGTTGGCGGTAGCGGCAAAACCCGCGTCAATATGGTACTGAAATACGCACTGAAAGCCGCTAAAAAATACGACCGCGCCATCGCCATTATGTACGACGGCGGTATCAACAATCAGACCGACTATAACAACATTACGAGTGACTGGAAAGAAATCGTTACCATGTTCGACCTTTTCAATCCTGCGGTTAATCCCACTTTCTTGCGCCACAACGGCAAACCGGTTTTCGCGCTGTGGGGTCTCGGCGTCACCAGTCGCGGCTTTACACCCGATATGTTCGAGGCGCTGTGCGACAGCATCAAAGGCAAAACGGCAAAAAAAGTTTCCATCATGATTGGTACGCCTTATTATTGGCGCGAACAAATTTCCGACTGCGTTACCGACCCGAGCTACCACGCCTCGCTCGAAAAATGGGTGGACATTATTTCGCCTTGGGCAGTAGGGCGATACCGCAGCGATAACGCCGTGTCGAAAATTGCGCAAACCGTTCCGGGCGATATTGCTTGGTGCAACCAACGTGGTAAGACTTACGTTCCTGTTGTTTTCCCCGGTTTCAGTTGGCACAATTTGAAAGGCGGCGACAACAATCCTTACGATGACTATCCACGCGAAGGCGGAAATTTCCTGTGGAAACAGGTAGCTGCAAACAAAAATGCGGGAGCAGCAAGTCTTTATGTCGCCATGTTCGACGAAATGGACGAAGGTACTTGCATTTTCAAATGCGAAACGACGAATAACACGCCACTCAATGCCGACGGAAAATTTGTTGGTTACGACAATGACTTGGGCAGCGATTATTACCTGTGGCTTACCGGTCAGGCTACGCGGTGGATTCACGGCGAAAGCGGCTACAATAGCGCTAAACCCGTGCGGGTAACGACAAACGCTGTGTATCTCTCGGCTTCGGGCAACAACGCCAACAACGGTACAACGCCCGAATTGGCTGTGGCAACATTGAGCCGCGCCTACGAATTGGTTACGCAGGGGGGCAACGCTCACAACACCATTTATGTAAGCGGCGAAGTGGATGGTTATTCCAACCCTGTTGCCAACCAAAACAACGCTGTTTATCCGTTTTTGGGAAATAATTATACGCTTGTTATTCAGGGAGTTGAAGGAACAAATGCAAAAATTGTGGGCAATGCTACGGCGCGAATGTTCCGCCTGCGTGCCGATATGTCGTTGCAGTTGAAAGACCTCACACTGTCGGGTGCGGCAAATTTTGAAGGAAATGCACCATTTGTTCTTATGGCAGGCGGCTCATTTGAAGCCGACAATGTGATTGTTGAAAATTTCACTGCCTCGCAAGAAGGTATAATACAAATGAATACGCTTTCGACTGTAAATCCGTTGATTTCATTCAAAAATTGCATTTTCCGCAACAACAGTTCACCCGGAACGAATGGAAACATTATCCGTTTGAATCAATACGGAGCAACTGCTGAGAGTGCAGTAGGCAATGCAAAAATTCGCATCGAAAATTGCGCTTTTGTAAATAACGCAACCATGTACGGCGTGGTATTTCTGCGCACGGCAAATGTAGCCGCAACTTATCCCGAAATTACTTTCGTAAATTCAACTTTCGCCGGAAACTCCACCACCAACGGCAACGGCGGAAATATCACAGGTTATAGCGGCAACCAAACCGTAAACATTGTGAATTGCACAATGAAAGATAATACAGGACGCGGCGTTACAAATACCAATGCCGATTTGCTCATGAATATCCAAAATTCAATTATAGAAGGAAATTCGCCTTCCGATTTGCTGGTTGTAAATAATCCTGTGGTAACTATCAACAACTCGTTGATTAACAACGAAAACGACCCCAATTATGCCAAACCTGCGGGTTATACGCCAAGCACAATTCTCAACGATTTGAATTCGATAACTTACAGTTTTGCACCGATAGAAGGCTCGTTTGCACTGAATTACGGCAATGCGTTGTATCTGAAAAATTTAAATATATACGCCGACCAGCTGGGCGACAGGCGCAATTTTACCGGTAATCTTTGTACGGCAGGCGCGGTGGAAAATCCGGTGAAACAGGTTTGCACCGATTGCGAGCCGAAAGACTACACGCACCTGATTATGTACGGACAGAGTTTATCCACAGGACAAGAATCGCATGTTACGCTTTCTGCCGAAAACGTTCCGAATAATTATATGTTCGGCGATCAGATTTGGATAAATTATGGCAATGCCGATTCGCAAAACCTGCATCCATTACAGGGAACGCGGGCAAAAAATGCTCAGGATATTATCGAATGTCCGCTATTGGGCGCAGCTAACCACATTCAACTCAAAGGCTTGCACGAAAATATCATTGCCACTTCCGCCGGAACAAGCGGTAAATCCATTGAAGAACTCTCGAAAGAATCGCAGACAACCACGTTGTACAATGATTATACCACTGCGTTGAATATCGCTAATGCTTTCGTGAATAAAACCAGCAGCACCATAACTTGTCCCGCGCTATTTTGGTTGCAGGGCGAATGGAATTATGTGGGAGGCAACGGATTAACTCCCGGATCGGCAGCCACTCTCGACAAAAACGAATACAAATCGCTGATGCTTACGCTGAAAAATAATATGCAAAACGACTTGAAAAACGTTTACAGCCAGACAAGCGCTCCCCTGTTTATCACTTATCAATGCGGCGCGCAATACACGAGAGGTCGCGAACTTGCTATCGGTATGGCGCAACTCGAAGCCTCTAACGAATATGCAGATATTATTTGCGCCGGTCCCGTTTATCAGATGACCGACGTGGGCGGACACTTGGATGCCAACGGCTACCGCTGGTATGGTGAAATGCTTGGAAAAGCATATTACAAAACTGTGATTTTGCACGAAGACTTCAAACCCTTGCAACCGCTTGAGCTCTCTCGCGACAATACCGATGCCAAAAAAGTGATTATTAAATTCCTCGTACCGAAATTGCCTTTGGTGCTGGACGACAAAACATTGGCAAAAATTACCGATTACGGTTTTGAAGTTTACAACAACAATGCGCGACAAACAATCTCCAACGTAAGCATTAGCGACGATTGCGTAATTCTGACCTGCGCCCAAAACCTGACCGGAAAAATCGAAGTGGTGTATGCCGGACTCAATGCCGTTTATGCTCCTCCTGTAGACGGAAATGGACGCGGAAGCGGTAACCTGCGCGACAGCGACGATTATCCTGCCGTTTTCACTTATCAGGATTTGGATAAAAAAGACGGAGAAGGAAATTACGTTTATCCGCGTAATGCCAACGATGCAAGCACAACCTTGCATCCCAATTGGGAGCCGCAAGATGCCGCCGGAAATGTAATCTACAATAAGCCTTATCCGCTCTACAATTTCAGCGTATCGTTTTATTACGTCATACCCGAAGGAGAGCAGAAATATACTGTCCCCAACCTGACCGGTAGCAGCGCCGGCAATACATCGAGTGTTTTACAGAAAGAAGATATTTTAATTAAGCAAAACGGAAAAAGTATTTTTGTTTACTCTGATGCAAATGAAAGTGTTTCTGTCGAAATCATTGAATTGTCGGGCAGACGGGCCGGCAATATTTTAGATACCTTTACCAATCGACCAATTGATTTATCGTACTTGTCTGATGGTATCTATTTAATAAAAGTTATTACGCCGGACAAAATAAAAACGGTAAAAATATGCCTTCAACATTAAATACAATAGACAATTGCACATTTTTTCTATCTTGTAAAATTATTTTTTCAATTAATGAATAATTAATGTCCGGATTAATGCTACAAATAGATTTTTGCATATAAATTTACTTTAGGCCCAACATAGGGAAACTGAGAATGAGATAATCAGATTAACATTAAAAACAAATTTGTCATGAAAAAGAAAATTTTTACTAAATGGGCGCTCTCTTTGGCGCTTTCGTGTTTCACTCTTTTCGCGGTTTCGGCAGCGAATATTTATGTGTCGTCGGGCGGCAGCGACGATACGGGCGACGGGACACAAGGAAATCCCGTATTGACGCTTGGAAAAGCCTACGAGCTGATTAACAATGCCACAGGAACTATTTATGTGAGTGGCGAAATTGACGGTTATACCGCAGGAGGCAACAGCAATACCGACGCTATTTGTCCGTTTTTGGGAACTTCTTATACGCTTACTATTCAAGGCGTGGGAGGAACTAATCCGAAAATTGTAGGAGATAATGGCGCCACCCGTATGTTTCGTTTACGCTCCGATATGGGGTTGGTATTGAAAGATTTAACGCTTTCGGGAACGACTGACGCAACCGCTTCGATTGACGGTGTTTGTATTTTGATGGGGGGCGGCTGGCTCGAAACCGACAACTGCGTTTTTGAAAACTTCAGAAACAACAATAACGGCGCAGTAATAACGACAACAAACATATCGGCAGCTAAACCGTTGGTAGCAGTTACAAACTGCATTTTTAGAAACAACTCTGCCGGAGCAGCCGGATACGGAAGCGTCATTCGCGTAAATGATGTTGCAATAAGCGATGCAAAATTCTATTTTGAAAACTGCGCAATTCTGAATAATGATGCGCTATACGGAACGTTCTTTTTCCGTCAAGCCACTGCTGTCGCAACTAATCCTGAATATACTTTTGTCAATTCAACATTTACAGGAAATACGAATAGCAACGGAAACGCAGGAAGTATAACTGCTTACAGTGCACCGCTAACTCTCAATATTATTAACTGTACAGTCAAAGACAACCCGACAAATGGAAGTGTCAGACTAACAGCTGCTGCAACCGTGAATATTCGTAATTCAGTACTCGAAAACAACCATGGTAATGATTTGAATTGTGATAATGGTCCGGTAGTAACTGTTAAAAATTCGTTAATATTAGCCAAACGTAACGTTTCAGATGATGTATATCTAAAACCTGCTAACTACACAGCAGCAGGTCAATTATTAAACGCTTTCGATGCAAGCACAAATTCTTTTACACCAAAATTTGGTTCTTTGGCTATCGGTTACGGCGATGCCCAATACCTTGAAAATTTGGGAACAGACGGCGCAACAACCATTGATTACGACCAACTCGGCAACCCGCGCTCATTTGCCGAAGGTAAAGTAGATTGCGGCGCAGTAGAAGTAGGCGAATCGGCAATTTACGTTTCGGAAAGCGGTAGCGACGACACGGGCGACGGAACACAAGGCAATCCGGTACTTACATTAAGCAAAGCATTTTCGTATTTTGCAGCCAACCAAACCGGTAAAATTTATGTAAGCGGTACGGTTGCCGCCAATACCACAGTCAACGGTTTGGACTTAAACGGTATAAATCTTACAGTTCAGGGCGTAAGTGGAACAAATGCAACAGTTACAGGCGATTCCATTCGCATATTTTATACACGCGCTAATGCCCTTTTGACACTTAAAGACCTGCATTTATCGGGTAATTCTGCCAAATCGCTTAGTAATCACGGCGGTTGTATTTATATATTTCAAGGCGCTGGTGTGTCTGCCGAAAACTGCACCTTTGAAAACTTTTCGACAACGGGTACAAATATTGGTGGCGGCGTTATTCTCGTAAGTAATACTAGCAGTGCGAATCTGAAAATATTGTCTTTCAAAAACTGTAAATTTAAAAATAATTCCGCAAAAGGCGATTGGGGTGGTGGCGTGATACGTGTTCAGGATTTTGGCGCCGTTACTGACCCCGAAGTGTATTTTGAAAATTGCGGTTTCTTTGGAAACGCTTCCGAAGGGAATCCCGGCGGTAGCGTAATTGTTCTTCGCAACGGACAAGCCACGTCTTCGCGAATGACCTTTATCAATTCTACCATCACAGGCTGTGGCACAGGTGGAAGCGGCGCTGTTGCAGTTGCAGCCGCACAAACTCTCAATTTAATCCATTCTACAATCAAAGACAATCCCGTGAGTGGAGTAATTTGTTGGGAACAAGACAAGGTAAGGTTTAATATTTACAATAGTGTAATAGAAAACAATACCGGCACAAATATGCAAGATATGCGTTTTAGCGAAGTGAAAGTAACAGGGGGCGATAACATCACGCCAAACGGAAATACTATTGCCGTATTCGACGTCAAAAATTCGTTGATAGGCAACTTTTCAGTTCGTAACATTGGTAATACAACAGGAGGATATGGCGATGGCGTAATTCCTTACATCAAACCCACAGAATACACGGTAAATACGCTTTTCAAGCCTCTTGATGCTGAAAGCATCAGTTTTACCCCGACAGAAGGTTCATTAGCCATTGACTACGGAGATGCGAAATACTTAACGGCATTGAATATTAATTACGACCAAATAGGTAATGAACGTTTGTTTATAAACAACCTATGTGATGCGGGATCTATTGAAACACTAAAAAAATCTCCAACATCAATTCCGGATTCCAAGATTGCAAGTTTCAACGTTTGGTCGAACGGCAATCAGATTGTTGTGCAAACAAAAGCTGCCATGGTCTATGTATTTAATACCGTTGGTCAGCAAGTTTTCGCCGAAAAATTGACAACAGATAACGCCACGCTTAACCACACATTCGCACAAGGCATTTATTTGGTGAAAGTTGGGAATCAAACAAGTAAGATAGTAATAAAATAATATGAAGTCTAATTTTTAAAAACAAATTAAAATGAAAAAAATAATTTTTACAGCTCTTCTTTTGGGAAGTATTTTATCGGTTTCGGCCAATGATGTGTATGTTTCGGAAACAGGAAACGACAACAATGACGGCTTTTCTGCCGCTGCGCCTCTTGCCACTGTGGGCAAAGCTTTAACGCTGGTTGACGATGGTGGGACAATTCACGTTTCGGGATGGATTTATACCTGCCTCGACGAAGCTAACCCGCTGCCTGATGGCGACCCAAACCATTCGGGTTTTCCTATCGATAAAACGGTTACCGTGCAGGGAACAGACAAAGCAACCGACGGTTTCATCGGCAATTATATAGATTTTAGTACATTTATTTCTTCATCGGGACGTTTCTTTACCGTAAATAACAACGGCGTTTTGAATTTGAAAAACCTTACGCTGAAAGACGGCGTAGGCACCAATCGCAGCGGTGGCGTCTTTGTAAACGGCGGAATGCTCACGGCCGAAGATGTGGTTTTCGACCATTGTCAATCTATAACTACCGGCACCGACCCTGCCCGCGGCGGCGCTATCGAAGTGGAAAAAACCCCCGGTGTATTTTTCACACGCTGTCTGTTCATCAATAATGAGGCCCCAAAAGGAGGTGTGTTTTATATTCAAGACACGCAAAATCCGAATGTGGAACTTCGTTTCGAGGCTTGCTCCTTTGTGGGCAACAAATCGTCGCAGGGCGGTGCAAGTTGCGGCGCTCTGTTTTTCCGATTAATGGCTGAAAATCTGACGATTAATATTCTCAATTGTACTTTTTCAGGTAACATAAACGCTTCAACCGGCGGTGTGGTTTACATTTATGGCGCTCAGGAATCTAATGTGTTCAATATTGTGAACTGTACGATTGTCGACAATATCGGACAATCGAGCAGTAGCGGTAGCGGCGCAGGTATCCATGTCGAAGCTCAAAGCAGCGAACCCCGGAAACCGAAAATCAACATCCTGAACTCAATTGTGGAAGGCAATGCCGTTAATTCGGGACTAACTGCCGAAGACTTGGTATTCCTTTATTCTCCGACAGCCGAAAAAGTGAAAATAAGCAATTCGTTTATCGGCGCTATTTTTGTAAGAGATTCTAATATACAAGGCGAAATACCTACCGATTGCTATGCCGGAGTTTTACCTGAATACTGGAACTATATGACGAGAACTCCTTTCAACCGTTTTGAAATTAAGTCGGGCATTGACGCTATTAGCGCTGACCGTTATGTATATCCGCTGACCGAAGGCGCTGCCGCATTAACTCTCGGAAATGCAACGTTCCTGCAAGACCTCGGCGTAAGCACCGACCAAGTCGGCCGCACCCGCGCTTTTGCCGGCGGTAAATGCAGTGCGGGCGCAATGGAAGGCGCCGGACTGCCTACCGGAATCTATTCTGCCAAACTGAACGAAAATCTGAAAGTTTATCAGTCGGGCGAAAACCTGCTTATACAATCTGTAAATTCGGAAGTTATTAGCGCAGAATTATTCAGTATTAGCGGACAAAAAGTAGCTGCAAAAACTGCTGCCGGCGAAGTTAATTTCTCTGTTACCGGACTGAAAGGCGTTTATATAGCAAAAATTTTGGTTGCCGGCGAAGTTTTCACACAAAAAATGATCATTAAATAAAACACTTATATTACCTCCCGGCAGGATTCTAAATTCCTGTCGGGAATAAATTATCAACAGATGAAAAAGTATTTATTTATTATAACCCTGCTTAGTGGTTTTTTCTTGTGGAATTGTGGGGGAAATGACCCCGTGACTCCACCCGAAAAACCTCCTGTAACACCCCCGGATACGATTCCTAAAAATTCGAATGAGGTTGTTTACGACGAGACGGGTTGCCTTTATACTTCGTATAACAAGTTAGTTATGTGCGGCTATCAGGGCTGGTTTTCGTGTGCAGGCGACCCATCCGGTATGGGCTGGGTGCATTATCCGCACGACGGCAATTTGAAGCCCGGATTTATCAACATGGATTTTTGGCCCGATATGAGCGAATACGAAAACAAATATGCCGCGCCCGGTTTCAAATATGCCGACGGTTCGCAGGCATATCTTTTCAGCAGCGCTGACTACTCTACGGTGGATTTGCACTTTAAATGGATGAAAGAATACGGCATCGATGGTGTGTTTGTGCAGCGCTTTGTGTCGCAAACTTCCGGCGGAAGCGCGAAAAATCGTGTCAATATGGTTTTGGAACATTGCTTGAAAGCCGCCAAGAAATACGACCGTGCCATTGCCATTATGTACGATGGAAGCGCGGGCAGCCAATCGGATTACGACTGCATAACAAGCGACTGGAATGAATTGGTAGAAAAATACAAGCTCTACGATAACGTTGAAAATCCGACTTTCCTGCGGCACAACGGCAAACCGGTCTTTGCGCTGTGGGGCTATGGCTTTACTAGCCGCAGCTTCGACCCGCAAGTTTTCGACAACATTTGCGAAAACATCCGCGGATCGGAAAAGAAAAAATGCAGCATTATGCTCGGCGTTCCCTACAATTGGCGCACCCTCGACGGCGACTGTGTCAGCGACGAGCGTTTCCTCGAATCGCTCAAAAAATGGGTCGACATTATAATGCCATGGAGTGTTGGACGGTATAGAAGCAATAATGCTACCACTGTGATAACAGAAAAAATGACTGCCGACCTGCAATGGTGTAAAGCCAACAATATTGATTATGCGCCGGCTGTTACACCCGGTTTTAGTTGGCATAATATGAAAGGTGGCGATGACGACAACAACAAGTTAGATGCCTACCCACGCGAGGGCGGCGACTTTTTTTGGAAACAAGTGGTTGCTGCGAAACAGGTATTTAATAAGGAAAAACCTAAAAATCAAATGCTGTATGTGGCTATGTTCGACGAATTAGACGAGGGAACCTGCATTTTCAAGTGCGAAACAAGAAATCATTTGCCCCTGAACGGCGATGCTCAGTTTATCGGTTATGAAGACGACAAAGGTTCCGACCATTATTTGTGGCTTACGGGCAAAGCCTCCGAAATGATGCACGGCGTAGGCGGATTTGGAACATCGCAACCTATAAGGAAATAAACGTTCCGTATAATAAGAATTAAGCTATCTGAATAATGAAATAAATAAAAGTGGATTTGTTCAGATAGTTTTTTATGATACCAAGTCTGTCTGATCATTTAATAAAATAACAGTATTAAAAATAAAAATAAATTATAGCAGATGAAAAAACTGCTTTTTACGGTTTTGATTGCAGCGTCTTGTTCAGCATGTATAACAAGTAAAACCGGCAAGACGCTTCAATTTTCGGCAAAACAGACCTTGGCGCTTTACAATTCGGTAAAAGATTTGGAAGGACGCTTGCCGCGTTCCATAGATAAAAGCGGCAATCTCGTAACTTCGGATGACGCCTATTGGTGCAGCGGCTTTACGGCAGGAACGTTGTGGTATTTGTATGAATATACCCAAGGCGATTCGTTGAAAATTGCCGCCGAAATGCTCACAAAAAGAATTGAGCGTCAACAATATACAACAAATAATCATGATGTGGGCTTTATGATTTATTGTTCTTACGGCAATGCTTACCGTCTAACCGGCAGCCACGAATACAAAACGGTCATCGTGAATGCCGCCCGTTCTCTTGCCACCCGTTTTAATCCGGCGTTTGGCGTGATTCGCTCGTGGGACAATCCGCAATGGAAATTTCCTGTAATTATAGACAATATGATGAACCTCGAACTGCTGTGCGAAGCCACGAGATTGTCGGGCGACAGTTCATTTTTTAAAATTGCTGTTTCGCATGCCGATACTACTATGAAATACCATTTCCGCCCTGATGGAAGTTCCTGCCATGTGGTTGATTACGGCGTTCGGAAAAACGGCGTTTATCGCCAACAAACGCATCAGGGCTATGCCGACACTTCAGCGTGGGCGCGTGGACAAGCCTGGGCTTTGTATGGCTACACCATGATGTTTCGCGAAACGCATAAGCCCGAATATCTTGAGCAAGCGATAAAAATTGCGAACTTTATTATAAATAATCCCCGCCTGCCTGCCGATAAAATCCCCTATTGGGATTTTGATGTACCCAACATTCCTTATGCTTTACGGGATGCTTCGGCAGGAGCGATAATCTGTTCGGCATTGATTGAATTAAGCGCTTTTACCGAAAAAATGCTTTCGGAAAAATATTTGGAAATAGCCAAACAGCAAATCAAAACACTTGCTTCTTTCCAATATCTTGCAAATGTCAATACCAATGGTAATTTTATTTTAAAACACAGCGTAGGGCATTTCCCGAACAATTCGGAAATCGATGTACCACTTACTTATGCCGACTACTATTTTGTAGAAGCGTTGATGAGAATGAAGAAATTGAAAATTAAACAATGAAATTATTGTATAGTATATTATTGCTTTTTTTACCCGTATTCAGTGCAATACAGGCTCAGAATGTCTATAAAAAAGGCTGGATTGACTTCAACAAAAATGGCGTCAAAGATATTTACGAAAATCCGGATGCCGACATTGACGCTCGCGTTGCCGACCTATTGTCACAAATGACGATGGACGAAAAAACCTGTCAACTCGCCACTTTGTACGGATCCGGGCGCGTGTTGAAAGACAAGCAGCCGACCGAAAACTGGAAAAATGAAATTTGGAAAGACGGCATTGCCAATATCGACGAGCAGGCGAACGGTTTGGGAACTTTCGGATCCGAACTCTCGTTTCCGTACAGTAAAGGGGTCGAAAACCGTCAAACGATTCAACGCTGGTTTGTGGAAAACACACGGCTCGGTATTCCGGTCGATTTCACCAACGAAGGCATTCGCGGCTTGTGTTCCGACCGCGCCACGATGTTTCCTGCGCAATGCGGTCAGGGCGCAACATGGAATCGCGCGTTGATTCGCGAAATAGCGCAGGTTACGGCAGAAGAGGCAAATGCGCTTGGCTACACCAATATTTACGCGCCTATTCTCGATATAGCGCAAGACCCGCGCTGGGGGCGCGTAGTCGAATCTTACGGCGAAGACCCTTATCTCGTCGGCGAACTCGGCAAACAAATGATACTCGGTTTGCAGGAAAATGGTCTGGTTTCTACGCCAAAACATTTTGCCGTTTACAGTATTCCTGTGGGCGGACGCGACGAAGGCACGCGCACCGACCCGCACGTTGCGCCGCGTGAAATGCGCACGCTCTACCTCGAACCCTTCCGCAAAGCCTTTCAGGAAGCGGGTGCGCTCGGTGTGATGAGTTCCTACAACGATTACGACGGTGAGCCAATTACCGGCAGTTATTATTTCCTTACCCAAATTCTTCGTCAGGAGTACGGCTTCAAAGGTTATGTGGTGTCCGACAGCGAAGCGGTGGAATTTCTGATGAGCAAACACAAAGTGCAATCGTCGCCGGAAGATGTTGCCGCGCAGGTGATTAATGCCGGTTTGAATGTTCGTACCAGTTTTTCCTTGCCCGAAAATTTTATTCTTCCTCTGCGCAAAGCCATTGAACAAGGCAAAATATCAGAAACGACAATCAACAGCCGCGTTTCAGATGTACTAAAAATTAAATTCAAACTCGGACTTTTCGATAATCCCTACAAAGGCGATACGAAACAGGTTGATAAAATCGTTCACAACGAAGCGCACAAAGCCGTTTCGTTGAAAGCGGCGTTGCAATCCATTGTGTTGTTAAAAAATGAAAAAAACCTAAATCCCCCTCAAGTGGGACTTCTTCCGCTTTCAAAATCGTTGCAAAAAATTGCCGTCATTGGTTCCAATGCCGACGAAAGCAAAGATTTAATCTGTCGCTATGGTCCGGTTAATGCGCCGATAAAAACTGTTTATCAGGGAATTAAAGAGTATTTGCCCAAAGCAGAAGTAAAATATGCCAAAGGTTGCGAAATTATTGACCAATATTTCCCCGAAAGCGAACTTTACAACGTTCCTTTGGATAGCGACGAACAAAAAATGCTCGACGAAGCCGTTGCTTTGGCGAAAGAATCGGAAGTTGTCGTTATGGTGCTGGGAGGAAATGAACGGACAGTGCGCGAGGAATATTCTCGTACCAATTTGGATTTGTGCGGTCGTCAGCAACAATTACTCGAAGCTGTTGCTGCCACCGGAAAACCCATTGTGTTGGTCATGGTGGATGGCAGAGCGGCAACGTTGAATTGGGCGCAAAAATTCGTTCCGGCAATTATTTACGCTTGGTTTCCGGGCGAGTTCATGGGTGATGCCATCGCGCAAACGCTGTTTGGCGACAACAATCCGGGTGGAAAATTGGCGGTAACGTTCCCTAAAACAGTAGGACAAATTCCTTTTGCATTTCCGTTCAAACCGGGAAGCGATTCAAAAGGAAGAGTTCGTGTGGACGGCGCGTTGTATCCTTTCGGTTACGGACTGAGTTACACGACTTTTGAATACAGCAATCTGAAAATAGAAAATCAGCATATCGGCGTTCAGGGAAATCAAAAAATCACTTGCACCGTAAAAAACACTGGCAAAACGGCGGGCGACGAGGTTGTGCAACTGTATTTGCGCGACGATTACAGTTCGGTAACTACTTACGTCAAGGTATTGCGCGGTTTTGAACGTGTTCACTTAGCAGCAGGCGAAGAAAAAACGCTCGATTTCATTCTCACGCCGCAGGATTTGGGTTTGTGGAACAAAGACAATCATTTTGTGGTCGAACCCGGCACTTTCAGCGTTATGCTCGGTAGCTCTTCGGAAGACATTCGGTTGAAAGGAAGTTTTGAAATTAAAAATTAAGAGAAATATGAAACGTACAATTTTTGTTGTTTATTTAGTATTTAGTGCTTTATATTTGGCATTCCCACAAGGGAATCCTATCATCCGCCACATTTATACCGATTGGGTTGACCCATTTATCGGCGCGGACGGACATGGACACGTTTTTGTGGGTGCGAGTGTGCCATACGGTGCGGTGCAAGTGGGACCATCCAATTTTTTCAAAGGTTGGGACTGGTGTTCGGGCTACAACTACCGCGACAGCACGATTATCGGTTTCCCGCAACTGCATTTGAGCGGAACGGGCATTGGCGATTTGGGCGATGTGCTGCTGATGCCGTATATGGGCGAGTTGAAATGGAACAAAGGCAAAGAAACGGAACGTTACAGCGGCTACGCCTCTAAATTTTCGCACCGCAACGAAACGGCGAAACCGGGCTACTATCGCGTCAAACTCGACGATTACAATATCGATGTGGAACTGACTGCTACCGAGCGCGTCGCCTTTCATAAATATCATTTTCCGCAGGGAAAAAATGCGCGGATTATCATTGATTTGGCGGAAGGGATTAACGATAAATCCACCGCTACACAAATTGAACTCGTTGATAAATATACGATTAAAGGTTATCGCAGTTCGGAAGGCTGGGCAAAGCGGCAGCAGGTTTTCTTTGCCGTTAAATCCGATTTACCGATTACCGATTTTATGATTTATGAGGAAGGAAAAACCATTTCGGGCAAAAAAGCGACAGGAAAATCGCTCAAAGGTGTAATCACTTTTGCTCAATCGCCCCAAACAGTTCAACTGAAAGTCGGTATTTCGCCTGTAAGCGCCGACAATGCACTGAAAAATATTCAAGCCGAAATTCCTGCTTGGAATTTTGACGAAATTGCGGCGCAGGCAAACGAAAAATGGAACAACGAACTTTCAAAAATCGTAGTGGAAACCAAAAACAACGACCACAAACGCATTTTCTACACTTCGCTGTTCCACGCGATGATTCACCCCTCGCTGTTCAACGACGCCAACGGTGAATACCGCGGCTCGGACTGGAAAAACTACAAAAATCCCGGTTTTGATAATTATACCATTTTTTCAACATGGGACACTTACCGCGCTGCGCACCCGCTTTATACGCTGATTGACGAGAAACGCACCGCCGATTTTGTCAATTCGATGCTGGCGATTTTCGACCAAACCGGCGCATTACCTGTCTGGCATTTGCGCGGTTACGATACCGGCACAATGGTGGGCAACAGCAGTTTCGAGATTGTTGCCGAAGCTTGCCTCAAAAATATCAAAGGCATCGACGCAGAACGAGCGTTCAACGCACTGAAAACCACCGCAATGAGCGAAGTGCGCGGCTTAAATTTCGATCGCGAAATGCAAGCAATTCCGTCAGACGTAATGACCAACCGCCCTGTCGCTATGGCGCTTGAATACGCTATCGGAAATGCAAGTATCGCGTTATTAGCCAAAAAGTTAGGCAAAACGGAAGATTACAACTATTTTGCCAAACGCGCCGGAAACTACAAACTGTATTACGACAAAAATACCGGATTCTTTCGCGGAAAAATGGCTGACGGTACGTGGAACCCGAAATTTCACCCGATAAAATCCGTCAAACCTTGGGCAACCGACTACGCCGAAGGAAATCCGTGGCAATACCTCTGGCTTGTGCCTCAAGATGTGGAAGGCTTGATTGATTTGTTGGGCGGCGAAACGGTGTTTGAAGACCGTTTGAACACTTTCCTCACGCTCGATTCGGGCAACGACCCCGATGTGCTGGTCGATTTAACGGGCTGTATCGGGCAACTCGCGCACGGCAACGAGCCGAGCCACCACATTGCCTACCTCTATTCGTATATCGGAAAGCAATGGAAAACAGCGCGTTTGGCAAATTATATTTTGACCAATTTCTACAAAAACGACCCCGACGGCATTATCGGCAATGAAGACTGCGGGCAGATGTCGGCCTGGTACATTTTCTCGTCGCTTGGATTTTATCCGGTGTTTACCGCTTCGGGACAGTATGTTTTGGGCAGTCCGCTGTTTGATAAAGCGACAATCAATCTTGAAAACGGAAAAACTTTTACCGTTGAGGCAATAAATCTTTCGCCCGAAAATATTTACATACAAAGAGCGGAACTCAATGGCAAAACTTACGATTTTTCGTTTATTCAACACGAAGATATTTTAAAAGGCGGCATGTTGCGCCTGCGAATGGGCAACACACCGAATGACGATTTCGGCAAATCGCCCGAAACGCGCCCGAACAGTAGAGACGTTACACACAACGTCTCACAAAACGTATTTTTGTCAAAACCCTTTGTTCGCCCCGGTATGGCGCAATCGGCAGCCGACCTCGATTTTATGCGCGAAAATGTGCTGAAAGGCATTGAACCTTGGAAATCGGCTTTCAACAAACTGAAAGAGCAAACCTCGCCCGATTTTGCGCCGCAAGCCTTTTCCTTTGTTTCCGAAGGACCTTACGGAGAAAACAGCATAGGTGGTAAAGAATTTTCGCAAAGTGCAGAAACAGCTCACAACAACGCACTTTTGTGGTATATCACCCAAGACGAAAAATATGCGCGGAAAGCCGTAGAAATTTTGAACGCTTGGTCGTATAAACTGCGCAGTTTCGATGCCAACAACGCCAAACTGAACGTGGGTTTGTTCGGTTACTATTTCCTCAACGCCGCCGAAATTATCACTTATTCTTACTCCGATTGGAAAGAAAAAGATCGTGAACAGTTCAAACGCATGGTGCTGACGGTGCTGTATCCCACTATCGAGGACTTTTTCACAGAGGCAAACGGCAATTGGGATGCTTCGATGATTAGCACGATGATGTGTATCGGCGTTTATACCGAAAACCGCGAAATCTTCAATCGAGCTGTCGCTCGGTTTTATTGGGGCGTAAACAACGGCGGCATTACCAAATACATTTATCCGGGCGGGCAAAGTCAGGAAGCCACCCGCGACTGGGGCCACGTTCAACTCGGTATCGGCGAATTTGCCAAAGCCGCACAAACGGCACAAACACAAGGACTTGACTTTTACAGTGTGGCGGGCGACCGTTTGGCTTACGGTTTCGAGCAAACATCGAAAATGATGCTCGGAACGGATATTGATATTTTTGGCGTATTGTCGAAACGGGCAATGAACAAATACAAAGATGTTTACGAGTCGATTTACGATTATTACAAAAATGTGCGGGGCATAGAACTTGCTTACACCAAAAAGGTTATCGAAAAACAGACGCGGGATAAGTTTCCGGTTGGTACGCTGACAGGGATAAGAAAATACACCTCTAAATCCCCTAAAGGGGACTTGGCGCAATTAGCCCCCTTTAATGGGTTGGTGGCTTCTGCAACAGGCGCGTTGAGCAATTCGACAAAAGCAATTCCCACCAATGCCATAATCGTCAATCCGACCGACAATTTGCAGGAAATTATTGACAAAAACAAAGACAAAACCATTGTTATGTCGCGCGGCGTTCATACGCTCGATGCACCGTTGAAAGTGTACAGCGGACTGACACTTGCCGGTTACGGAAAGGAAACAATTTTGTTTCTCGCGCCGAAGGTGAGCGCGGAAACGATTATCTGCGGCGAAGACAGTTTGAATAATTTCACGCTCCGCGATTTACTGATTGAAGGCGCGGTTAATGTGGTTACCAATGACGACCCCAACCACGACCGCCGCGGTCGCTCGTATATGAGCGCGTCGAGCCGAGAAGGGGTTGTATTGCGGTCTGAAAAGGGCAGCATAATTAAAAACATTCTGTTCGAGAATGTTACGATTCAAAATTTCACACAAAACGGCGTTCTCATTGTGGGTGCGTCGAATATCAATATTAAAAATTGTGATTTCAGCGACAACGGTTCGAGCGTAGTTCCGGGTGCGGGATTGCACCACAACCTCAATCTGTCGCACGTCGAAAATGTAAAAATCAGCGACAGCCGTTTCGACACTTCGCCTTTCGGCAGCGGCATTGAGTTGCTATTTGCGAAAAATGTTACGATTTCCGGTTGCGAAATGGCGCGTAACAAACTTTCGGGCATTCGTTGCTCGGAAAGCGAAAATATTGTGATTGAAAATTCTTTGGCGGAAGGCAACGACAAAGACGGAATCGCTATCGAAAGTCTGATGCAAGGTTGTAAAAAAGTAAAAATCAGCGGCAATCTCACGCAAACCAACGGTCGTTACGGCATTTATACCAACAATGTGGTTTTGTTGAACGAAAGCGAAAATACCGGTTTATTCAACCGTTACGGCAATAAAATTGAAACAAAACCATCGCCCGACCCCCAAAATCTCGATTACGCGCAATATCCGTTGCAGGAATGGGAATGGATGTTTGAACAAAAAAAATAAAAACGATATGGAATACAACTTTTGTGGAAACAGCGGCTTGCAACTCCCGAAAATTTCGTTGGGACTTTGGCATAACTTCGGCGACACGGATAGTTTCGACGAAGCCACACGAATGATTTGCACCGCTTTCGACAGTGGCATTACGCATTTCGATTTGGCGAACAATTACGGTACGCCTCCCGGCTCGGCGGAAACGAATTTCGGGAAAATTTTCGCCGCACAATTAAAAGCGCACCGCGACGAAATCATTGTGTCGTCGAAAGCCGGACATCTGATGTGGAACGGACCCTATGGCGACGGCTCTTCGCGCAAAAACCTGATGGCAAGCCTCGACCAAAGTCTGCGCCGCACGGGACTGGACTATTTCGACATTTTTTACAGTCATCGCTACGACGGCGTAACGCCTGTTGAAGAAACGATGCAAACGTTAATTGACATCGTCCGGCAAGGAAAAGCGCTCTACGTCGGCATTTCAAAATATCCACGGGAAAAAGCGCGTCAGGTGTATGAATATCTTGAAAATCAAAACGTTCACTGCCTTATTTATCAGGGAAAATACAATATGTTTGAGCGTAGTCCCGAACAGGAAATTTTTCCTTTGAACCTCGAAAAAGGCGTGGGCTATATTGCCTTTTCGCCGTTGGCGCAGGGCTTGCTCACCAACCGCTACCTGAATGGTATTCCCGCCAATTCGCGCGCGGCAAAAGGCGGATTTCTGAAAACCGAACACGTTACGCCTGCCGTGTTGGACAAAGTGTGTTCGCTCAATAAAATAGCTGAAAAGCGTTCGCAATCGCTTGCCGAAATGGCGCTGGCGTGGGTGCTTAACAACGAAAATGTTACTTCCGTCATTATCGGAACAAGCTCGGTCGGGCAGTTGCACGACAATATTAAAGCCTTGGACAACACTAATTTTACAACTATTGAATTACAAGAAATAAATAAAATATTATCACGATGAAACGCACAGTATTTTTCCTGATTTCTAACTTCTATTTTCTGACTTTGTTTGCTAATCAGGTGGAGTGGATATACAGTACGCCCGAAAAACAGTGGCAAAAAGACGAAAAAATAAAAATTGAGAATGTTTCGGCAAACGAAAATGCCGATATAAAAATCACCAACGAGCGTCTTCAACAAATCGAAGGCTTTGGCGGCTGTTTCAACGAAATGGGTTGGGATGCATTGACCACGCTGCCCGAAAAGGAACGAAACGATATTCTGAACAAACTCTTCAGTCCGTCGGAAGCTAATTTCACGCTCAACCGGGTGCCGATGGGTGCAAGCGATTATGCGCTCAGCTTTTATTCGTTCAACGATGTGGCAGAAGATTTTGCAATGGTCAATTTCAATATTGCCCGCGACCGCTATATTCTTTTACCTTACATCAAAGCGGCGAAAAACGTAAATCCCGACCTGAAAATCTGGGCTTCGCCGTGGTCGCCGCCTGCGTGGCTAAAAACGAGCAATCATTATGCCGGCAGTTCCGATGAGAAATACAACGGACTTGCGCCTGAACAGGCTAATTCGCCGCAAGCCACAGGTTTTAAAATGCTCAAAGGACATTTAGATGCTTATGCACTGTATTTTAGTAAATTTATAAAAGCTTACGAGCGCGAAGGTATCCGGATAGAAGCTGTTCATGTGCAAAACGAGCCTTGCTCCAATCAAAAATTTCCGAGCTGCAAATGGCGAGCGGAAGATCTGGCTTACTTTATCGGCGAGTATCTCGGAGCGCAATTTGAAAAAGACAGCATATCCACAGAAATATTTTTTGGAACGATTAACACGAGTAATCCCGATTATTTCCGCACAGCGATGAAAGATGAAAAAGCGATGAAATATATCAAAGGTCTTGGTTTCCAGTGGAGCGGGAAAGATGCTATCCCTGTGATTCATCGCGAAAATCCGCAATTGCGACTTTGGCAAACCGAATCGGAGTGCGGCAACGGCAAAAACGACTGGCAGTATGCCGAATACACTTGGAGCTTGATAAACCACTATTTATCCAATGGCGCAAGCGTTTACACCTATTGGAACATGATCCTTGACCACACAGGCGTAAGCGCTTGGGGTTGGCGACAAAATTCACTCGTTTCTATCGAAAAAGCCACAGGGAAAGTAACATACAATCCCGAATATTATTTGATGAAACATCTCAGCGGCTTTGTGCAACACGATGCTTATCGGCTGAAAACCAATGAAAATACCGACCATTTGGCGTTTGTCAATCCCGATGGGAAAATCGTGGTGCTTGTTGTCAATAAAGAAGAAAAAGAAAAAAACATGAAAATAGTTTACGGCAACAAATTGATAAACGCAACCCTAAAAGCAAAATCATTCAATACAATTCGTTTTTAAATATCTGACAATAAATGAAAAATAAAAAAGTTTTATTGCCTTTGGCATGTAGTCTTATTTTTACACTCGCTTCGTGCAGTACAAATTATTCCGAGCAACAAAAGTCGCCTGTCGATTACGTTAATCCGTATATGGGAAACATTAGCCATTTACTTGTGCCGACCTTTCCCACAGTTCATTTGCCCAACAGTATGTTGCGCGTGTATCCCGAAAGGAAAGATTATACCTCTGATTTCATCTCCGGACTTCCGGTGATTGTTACAAGCCATCGAGGCAGTTCAGCCTTCAATATAAGTCCTAAAAATGAATTTTGGGGAACATTCTTGCCTGTTATCGACTATACTTACGATAATGAAAAAATAACTCCTTATCGTTATTCTGTTTATCTAAACGAAGCTAAAATTCATGTGGATTTTGCACCTTCTCACCAATCAGGCGTTTACAGTTTTCTTTTTGAAGATGATTCATCCAATCAGTTAATTATCAACACCCAAAACGGGATGTTAAAAGCAACAGGGTGTGGGATTTCCGGTTACCAACTGATTGGACAAGGTGCGACTAAAGTTTATTTATATTTGGAAACGGAACAATCTGTGTTGAACGTAGGAGCATTAGATAATAATGAGATTAATTACCATAAAACAACTGTTGAAGGAAGAAATAAAGCGCTGATTTTATGTTTCCGGCAAAAACGTGTGAACATACGGTATGGAGTGTCTTTTATTAGCGAAGAGCAAGCCCGTAAAAACCTGAAAAGAGAAATACAGACGTATAGAGTGGACAAAGTCGCAGATATTGGACGGAAAAAATGGAACGATGTATTGAGCAAAGTAGAAATACAAGGAGCTTGCGAGAAGGATAAAACAGTTTTTTACACGTCGCTTTACAGAACTTATGAACGAATGATTAATATTTCGGAAGATGGGCTATATTACAGTGCTTTTGATGAGCAGATACACGAAGACGGAGGTATTCCTTTTTATACCGACGATTGGGTGTGGGATACTTATAGAGCTGCACATCCGTTGCGTACTTTGATAGAAACCAAAATGGAATCCGATATGGTTAATTCGTATATCCGAATGGCACAACAGACCAAAGAGGGTTGGATGCCTACGTTCCCCGAAGTTACGGGCGACAGTCATAGAATGAATGGAAATCATGCTGTGGCAGCCGTTTGGGATGCTTATTGCAAGGGTTTGCGCGGGTTTGATTTGGAAAGCGCTTACAATGCCTGCAAAGGCGCACTTATTGAAAAATCTTTATTGCCTTGGACACGGATTCCTAATACGGAATTGGATGAGTTTTATCAGAAAAAAGGATATTTTCCTGCTTTGTACCCCGACGAAAAAGAAACTGTGAAGGGTGTACACGAAAAAGAAAAACGCCAACCTGTTGCAGTTACTTTGGGAACGTGTTACGACGACTGGTGTTTGACGCAAATGGCCAAAGAACTCGGTAAAAAAGACGATTACGAGTTTTTTCTAAACCGCTCATTCAACTACCGAAATCTCTACAACAAACAAACCGCTTTCTTTCACCCGAAAGACAATAACGGAAAATTCATTGAACCATTCGACTACCGCTTTTCAGGTGGACAGGGCGCACGCAACTATTACGACGAAAACAATGCTTGGATTTATCGCTGGGATGTGCAACACAATCCCGCAGACCTCATTCAACTGATGGGTGGCGCCGAAAACTTCGTGAAAAATCTCGACCAAACTTTCCGCGAACCTCTGGGTACGAGCAAATATGTTTTCTATGCTCAACTGCCCGACCAAACCGGCAATGTGGGTCAGTTTTCGATGGCAAATGAACCGTCGCTCCACATACCCTATTTGTACAATTATGCCGGACAGCCTTGGAAAACACAAAAAAGAATACGGGAGTTGCTTAATCAGTGGTTCAGAAACGATTTGATGGGTGTACCCGGCGATGAAGATGGCGGCGGAATGTCGGCGTTTGTTGTGTTCTCAATGATGGGTTTTTATCCTGTAACTCCAGGTATGCCGATATACAATATCGGAAGTCCCTGTTTTGAAAATATAAAAGTAAATCTTGGCAATAATCTTTTTTTTGAAATTAATGCAAAAAATTGTTCGAAAGAGAATAAGTACATTCAATCGGCAAAACTCAATGGGAAAAAATGGGAAAAACCTTGGTTTAGTCACGCGGAAATAAAAAATGGAGGCAAACTCGAACTCGTTATGGGTAACAGAGCAAACGAGAATTGGGGCGCAAAATTAAAAGATGCGCCCCCTTCTGCCGAAAAATAATTTTATCCGGCAATTTCAAATTGTCCGTTGGCTATCCGGTTGCATAACGTCCGACTATGCAACCGATAAAGCGTTTACTCTTATGATCAATATATTATTGAATATCACTGTGTCCAAGCACAAGTTTTACTTAACTTCAATAATTTCCTTTATTACGATGGTCGCCATGTTTCCGATCTGTTCGTTTCAGAGGAATGGACATGCCGCCGGTATTTTCTAACCAATCATATAAATCGGAAGTTAATTGTTTGATGGTTCCCTGATGTTCAGGAGCATCAATCAGGTTACGGGTTTCGTAGGGATCATTCTTCAAATCGAAAAACTCATTGGTATCCCAAATACCGTGATAACGTATCAGTTTGTACCGATCGGTACGCACACCGTGCATGGTAGGGGTTTGCGGAAATTCATATTCCCAATAGTATTCATAAAAAATACGGTCGCGCCAAGGTACCTGTTTGCCTTCCAGTAATGGAATAAACGATGCGCCAACCATTTGATCGGGCTTCTGTAAACCTGCCATCTCAAGGATAGTAGGAGCGACATCAACGTTTTGTATCATCTGTTCGATTACCGTTCCGCCTTTACACAATTCCGGACAACGCGCTAACATGGGCACACGCACCGATTCTTCATAAAACTGACGTTTGTCGATCAAGCCATGTTCTCCCCATGCAAATCCGTTGTCTCCCATGTAGATAACCAAAGTTGATTCGGCTAATCCGGCTTCTTCTAAATAATCCAGAATCTCGCCGATACTGTCATCTAAACCTCGTAATGTTTCACAATATCGAATTGCATCAGATTCCCAAGGTTCGCGTCCGTGATAGGCATAATCCACGCCGTGCCAACTTTCTCGTTGGGTTTTTACCCAATCAGGACGCATTTCTTCTCCGTAATAATCCTCACCGGATGCCGGTTTCCCCGTCTTCGGATCAATAGTCGGCAGTTGTTTTATTCCATAATGGGGCGCGTTGAAATTTTCGGGTAAGGGAAATTTTTCATTTGCGTAACATCCTGCATGTCGTTTGGCAGGCGAAAAATTATCGTGTACCGCTTTGTGCGACAGGTATACAAAGAAGGGTTGACCTTTTTTCTGTTGTTTCATCCATTCGATGGCATGTTCGGTAAGCAGGTCGGTGATGTACGTACTGTCTTTATATTCCACCTCCTTGCCGTCGATGTTGAGCGTTGGGTTGTAATATACACCCTGTCCGCGAAAACTTTCCCAATGATTGAATCCGGGACGCGGTTCATCGGTGTCGTTTCCCATGTGCCACTTCCCGAAAAAAGCAGTCTGATAACCGGCTTTTTGCAGGTATTGCGGGAAGAAAATCAAACCGTCGGGAACCGGTGCAGAATTATCCACAACGGTATGTTGATGGGAATACAAACCGGTAAGAATAGATGCCCGGCTGGGCGACGATAGCGATGTTGTTACGAAAGCATTGCGCAAATGAGCGCCTTCGCGAGCCATCCTGTCCATGTTAGGCGTTTGCAGGAAAGGGACACGTCCCATAAATCCCATAAAATCATAGCGATGGTCGTCGCTGAGGATGAAGACGACATTACGCGGTTTACCGGCATCGGGTAATTTTGACAATTTCAGCGACTGTGAGCCGGTTGGATTTTCACTTCTTGAGCCGCACGATACAAGCGCCGGAAGCAAACTAAGATACTTGAGATGTTGAATTTTCATGATGTTTATTTATTTCTACTTTAACAGATTAATTTATGAAATAGCATAAGTTTTTAGTTTACCCCTAAATCCCCTAAAGGGGACTTTTGAGGCATTTAAATATTTGCAGTTAACCATAGTCTTTCACGCTCCAAGTCCCCTTTAGGGGATTTAGGGGTTTAAGTTCCTTTTGGCGAAAAAGAGCAGTTGGTACATATAATCTTCAAACAGATAGTAGCGCTGGTTCACGGTCGTGTGCCCTGCGTATGCCAAACCCATAAATTCCACATCTGAAGCCCCTTTTTTCATAAGTTCGGAAGCGAAATTAATACTCTGCTGCGGATTGACAGTCCCGTCCATCAGACCTTGTATGATAAGCGCGGGCGGAATTTTAGAACCGGGTTGCGGAATATGGAAGACAGGCGAAGCTTCACGCAATCCTTCGAGATTATCCGGTTTAATGCCCCAATAGCGAGCCATTTGGCTGTTGCTTCTGTCGCCTTCCCGCGTATAATTGTCCAAATTACGGGTCATGTCGGCGGGGCCTGCTGCGGCAATAAACATTTTGGCGCCCGGCGTGGTCATGGCCATGTATGACGAAAGGTGTCCTCCTGCCGAAAAGCCATAGAAACCGAAACGGGTGGGGTCTACTTTCCATTGCGCGGAATGTTCGTTGATAAACTTCAGGGCATCGTTCAGGTCAGCTTTCGTATTCTCGAAAGTCCCTTGCCCGGAAAGCGTATAACTGACGCTCATGCACGCTATACCGTTTGAGGAAAACCACTCGGAGAGAACAACCATGTTCGGGGTTTTCTCATGACCTGTCGTCCAGCCGCCGCCGTGGATGACCAGCACGAACGGGAAAGGTCCGTCGCCCTGATCCTTCGGAAGATATACGTCCATTTTACAGGTGTAATCGGGATACTTCTTGTATTCGAAGGTCTCGAAATTGTATTTCTTCATGTCACCGGGCTGTATTCTGTCGGGAACGTATTCCCATGGCTCTCTCCAACCCTCCACAGTGTTAGGATCGAAGTTAAATCTTGACGCCATTCGCGCCTCGTTAGGGACTATCCATCCGTTACCGCTCTTTTGAAGGCCCTGTCCATAGCGGTTGTAAACAGGGTCGGTTTGAGACCCGTCCTGGGCGCTTGCAAAGCTGAAAAACATCAGTCCCAACGTTGCAGTCAAAAATAATTTACGCATATTAAATCAAATTTTATTGTCCTGTTGCATTTACCAATCTTATTGTCCTGATCCCGAATGGAGGAATGGTCAAGTCTACTTTCAATTTACCGTCTGCTTGCGAAGTTTTCAACGTTTCCTTTACCGAGCCGTTCAACTCCACTAATTCGGCACGGTCGGCTTTCAGGTTGAACGTTACCGATTTAGGCGAAGCATCGCTTTGTGCATTGAAGAAACGAATATATACATCATTCCCTTTACATATAACGGAAGACAGTTCGTAGGTATTGTCCTGAACGTTCAAAAAAGAGTATGACTGATTTCTGTTTTGCCCCCGGTTGTTACCGGTCAAAGTGGCCGACAATGGCTCGTTGATACGTTCGCTTTCGCTCCAGATGCGGCTGTCGACCCACGTTCCTGCATGAGGAATAATGGAATATGATATTTCCGTGGGCTGTGTGATATTGAAATTCCGCCCCCATGAAAATAATCCGCCTCCCGAATACGCAACAGTCAGCGCAAGGGGATAGTCTTTACCATGCGCATAAGTAGTGGTATGGTCGGAGAATAAAGCCAACCCAAGGCCGGCGGTTTTATCGTAGAGGTCGACCCAATTCAGAATGATATTGTGTTTGATTTGATCCCAACTATTGAAGAAAGTATTTTCAAGCCGGCTTTCGCAAACGTCAAACGGGGCATTTTTGTAAATTTGTTGCGATTTCATATTTACCGGAAAATGCACCTGCAATTTGTAACGACTGTCGTAAAAAGGTCTGCGAGGGTCTTCTCTTCGGGATGGGATCCCTTCGCCAATACCGGGATTTCCCTCCCAATCTATTTTCAAACTCATGTCGATACGTTTTTCACCCTGTACTAACCGGATGGTCTGAGTAAAAGGGTGTTTGCCTATTTTTCCGTGTATGGCTACTTTAACTGAAAGCGGACCTCGTTCGAGTATTTTTACTTCCGCCGGCGATTGGGCGCTCGACAGGAAGGCTTCTTCCGTGTAAAAATAGCCTCTCATTTCATTGAATGAACGCTCGCCGGTTACATCGACAAATTCTCTGCCATTCAAACGCTTTGATTTGATGCTTTTAATGATACCGCCTTTAGCCGGATCTATCACTATGGCATACAAATCATTTTCCAAAAGATAAGTTCCGTCATTCCGTTGCGTAATAGAAGGCATTTCTGTTGCTGTTGTTACATTTTCTTCAATCCGGTAAGTAGAAAATCCCATTGGAGGCGCTGCCTGTGCTATAAATGTGAGGTACAAATTACTATCTTTTTCGATTATTTGCGACGGCATTTGTTTGTCATCTGAAGTTACAATGCTTAATGTTCGCTTTTCCCATGTGGCAGGTATTCTTACATCCACCTGCTCATCGCGTTGAAAAGCCAATGTGTTGTAAACCGCTATTGCCGTTTCTCCCATGGGGGTAAGCGTTCTCATGGAGTGTTCAATGATATTGTTGCTGTTGGCGTTGGCCAGGTTTGTCCAAATAGTTACCCATTCTGCCCATGTGTGGGTTCTTCCCTGCAGGTTTCTGTTGTAGGGAACAATCCATGCGTCGTGATGCTGGGCGCGCAAAAGATTTTCCCATGCTTCATCAATGCTTTTGACAGGCCATTTGCTTCCTCGATACACATTCGACAATGCCGCAAGTTTTTCGGCAACAATAATATTGTTCTCCGCCGCCCGTACTTCCTGCGCCAGGCGTTGTAATACCTGTGCGCCCCAGGTCAGATTTACCAGCATGTCTTCCTGTGTAAAACGCCAGTCATCGGCAGTGGAACCTGTCGAATAATTTTTAATATAGTTCTTCCATGTTTTGTATTCAGTGGGATAATAAAACTTTGAGGTATCGCTACCCAACCAGGGGCCTCGGCTCCACCCCCGATCCCAGTTTGCATCCTGAATACACATGCCGACAGGGTTTTTAATTCCGGCCTGTAAACATTTGTTGATGTATTCTTTTGAATTTCTCCACGCTATGGATTGCCACGTTGAATTGGGTTGCAAGTCTTCGCAGGCGTAACGCGGTACGGTTAATATTTTTGTTCCGTCAGGGCCTGTCCAATTGACTAACTCGCCACCATACGCACGGATGTAGCCGCCCCACATGGTATTGGGATTTTTGGTGGAGGCATACGAAAAACCAAACGATTTGAGAATAGCAGGAAGACAACTGGTAAAGCATGGCTCTTCCGACGAATAGGTTGTGAACGTTGCTTCGGGAAAATGCTTGCGGAGAAGGTCGATGCCATAAGAAAACTGACGTATCACACTTTCTCCGGATATATTGTACAGGAAACTTTGTCCATACGTCGGATTGACGTATTCGATACGTCCGGTTATCGACTGGTCATTAAATAATTCTTTAAACGCTTTGTAAGCATCCGGTTCGCGTTGTTTAACTACATCCCATGTTTCAGGTTCTATCTCCAAATTGATGCTCCATTCGGGATATTTCCTGAGCATGTCGAGTATGAAACCGGTTTGCCCGTCGGGATAGTGTCCGTAGATGCCACCGTGATATCCATCAATAAAATAAGCTGTCTGGGCATTCAAACCGGTCAGGCTGAAGAAATTCAGACAACAAACGCTGATAAATACGGTAAGCGTTATTTTCATTATCCTATCTATTATTCTTTCGACATAGACGGAGGTAAATTCTCTTTTCCGGCGCCCCATTTCTTGTTTGGTTCCGGTCCCATTTGAAATTCGAGCGTTCCTCCCGATACTATTTCGCTGTGCCGGAGCCATGCTCTCGACAAGGGTTTTCCGTTCAGCGTGGCTGATTGGATATAAATATTTTTCGGAGAATTTTGGTGCGCCGTGATGACAAATTCTTTTCCGGTGTAATATGCAGGGTCAAGGTGCAAAGTAACTTTATCGAAAAGCGGACTTCCGATGATATATACCTCATCGGCAGGATTGACCGGATGGAAACCGATAGCAGCCAATACATACCACGCCGACATTTGTCCGACGTCTTCATTGCCTTTTAATCCATACACGCCAATATCGTAAGCATTATCACAAATCTTCCGGCTCCATTTTTGCGTCATCCAGGGAAGTCCGGCGTATGTGAACATGAAGGCGACATGATGTACCGGCTCGTTGGGATGATTGTAGTAATCATTCCAGTTGAAATCTTCGGGAGTTTTTTCAAAAAAAGTGATAAGTTCTTCCTCGAAATGTTCCTTGCCCATCAGGTTGATCAATCCCTGTACATCGTGCGGAACAAACCATCCCTGCTGGTAAGGATTACTTTCTTTGGTTCCTTGATTGTAAACGGTTTTTCCTTCCCATTTGAGCCATGAACCATCAGCTTTACGGGTTCTCATCCATTGTACTTCAGGGTCGTAACTGTTGACATACAATAAGGATTTATCGTAATATTTCCGAACATCATCTGTTTTTCCCAAGCTTTCGGCAAAGCGCCCCATACACCAGTCGCTGAACATATACTCAAGCGTTTCGGAAAGGCTTTCCGGAGTATATCCATCGGCATTGTTGGAAAATTTGTCGGCGGTATTTTTTGCAAACCGGTACGCTTTTTCTACATCATATTTCCGTATGCCTTTTTCGTAAGCGCCCACAATGACGGGAATAGCCGGCGTACCAATCATACATCCTGTATAAGCATTCAGCAGTTCCCATCGTGGATAATAAAGATTACCGCTTTGTTCTGCCAATGTGATGAGCGAATTTACTTCGTCATTGACCATTTCGGGGTTAATTAATGTCTGGAGCGGAAACTGGCTGCGGAAAACATCCCAACCGCTGAAAATGGAACGGTATTCAAAATCTCCGGTTGGATGAACGCCATCCGCACCACGATAGTAACCGTTCACGTCGGATACTTTGCGGGGATCGATCATCGTATGGTATAAGCCTGTGTAGAAAATCGTTTTCTGTTTGTCGGTGCCACCCTCCAACTGTACGACAGACAGGGCGTCGTTCCACAGTTGCCGAGCCTGCGAATGTACACGGTCGAAATCCCAGTCAGGTATTTCCGCTTCGAGATTTGCCTTTGCCCCTTCGATGCTGACCAATGATATACCGCATTTCATTAATACCTGCGTGTTTTTTGTAGTCGGGAACTCAGTAAAAAATCCCAAATGTTTACCCTGCATTTCGCGACATCCGGGTATAACTTTCGCCTGTGCCACTAATTCCTGATAAGCGTCTGAAGTTACTTCATTTACCTTGCGCACCCAATTGTCCGGAATATCAGCCGACCAAACGCCGAAGGTTTTAAGCGGCCGGTCAAAACGGCAGTAAAAATGTACGGTGTAATCGGCTTTCCCTTTGCCGTTACCCCATCCGCCACCGTCGGGAGTGCATTTCATCCATCCGGCGATGGTATATTCGTCCTCCACTTTCACATATTGCTCGACCGAAGTTCCTCCTACGCGCCGTGCCAAATCTATCTGTATCCTCGATTGCGGATTTTCCGGATAAGTAAAACGAAGAATACCGCTATGCGGGGCGGCAGTGAGTTCGGTGCGAATGTTGTAATCGGTCAGCGTTACATCATAATAACCGGCTGAAGCGCGTTCTGTTGCCTTGTTGTAGCGCGAACGGTAACCGTTTTCAGGTTGTTCTTCTTTTCCGTAAGAGGTTTTCAACTCACCGGTGGTAGGCATCACCAAAAAGTTTCCTAAATCACCCCCCCATCCGATGCCGCTCATTTGAAGGAAAGCAAATCCTTTGATGGTAGTATGTTCATAACTGTAGCCGGAGCCATGGTCTTTACCGGTAATGGTATTGGGACTTAACTGCACCAGCCCGAAAGGAGTGGCGGCTCCCGGAAAAGTTTTTCCCATACCGTGAAGAACACCCGCCTTGCCGGTACTTGTACTGGCTCCGATAAACGGGTCAATGTAATCCACCGGTTCTTTAACAGATGTTTGAGCACAACCGGACAGGGAAAATAATACTATTCCCAACAAAAAAAGGTTTTGAACTTTCACAACAAATAATTTCATTTTATATATTTTTTAATATTTACAAATCCATCCAATCCAAGAATGTCCAAGGATATTTATCATTTTTTTGAACAGCTCCCGGCGTACTTCTTCCGTCTTTGATATATTTGGTCAGGAGCGCTTTCAATTCAGCCACCACTTCGGGATACTTGTCCTGCACATTCACTTTTTCGCCTTCATCTGAATTCATATCGAATAATTGGATGGGAGGCGATCCGGGAGGTTCTTCACCGGGCTTGGGATAGCTCCAACCGCCTGAACCGGGCGCCATCAAAAGTTTCCATTTCCCTTTGCGAATAGAAAAATAACCTTCACCCGAATGATGCACAACGGCTTCACGCACTTCGCCCTGATAGTTTTCGTCGAGTAGTGTTGGCAATAAACTGAAACTGTCTTCCGCTTCGTTATCTTTTAGTTGATAGCCGGTAAGTTCTGCAAAAGTGGCCATGAAATCGTTCAGACAAATGGTTTGGTCCACTACATGAGGTTGAACACGCGCAGGCCATTGCACCAGACATGGGATATGGTGTCCCCCGTCGTACAAATCCGCTTTATTGCCTCGATATACATAACTTGGGTAATGCCCCTGCGCCTCCATACTTTTAATATCCGACCACAGCGCAATGCCGTTATCGGAAGCAAAAACCAATATCGTATTATCTGATATTTTGTTTTTTTCAAGCGCCTGAACTACTTCCCCGATAAGATGGTCGACCATCATTACGAAATCGGCATAAGTACTAAGTCCCGATTTTCCCTGAAATTCCTTTGTGGGAAGGATCGGCGTATGCGGCGCCGGCATCGGATAGTATAGAAAAAACGGCTTATCCGAATTTGCTTTTTCGTCGATATATTGTATTACTCTCCGGTTTAAATCGGGTAATAAACCGGCATGGTCGAAGTCGCTGCCTGTTGGTCCTTCACGCCACATCGATCCGTCATAGCCTTTCTCTCCCACAGGAATATTATTTCCTTCCGTATTACGGTTGGGCAAAGCTGTCGGCATATCGTTTTCCACGTACACATAAGGCGGCATGTCTAACGAAGCGCTTATCCCGTAAAAATAATCAAACCCACGCGTAGTAGGCGCATTGCCTACCGGACGCGAATAGTCGATATTTTCTTTTCCCGCTTCAATATTTGCCCAATCCCAACCCAGATGCCATTTCCCGAAACAGGCAGTCTGATAGCCCTGCTGCCGTAACATTCCTGCCATAGTGAGCCGGTCTTGCGGGATTAACGCTTTGGAATACCCGTTCAACGTGCCTGCTTTTAAGGTGGTTCGCCAACTGTAACGTCCGGTAAGAATACCGTAACGAGTTGGAGTACTCACGGCCGAACCGGAATGTGCACCGGTAAATGTAACCCCGTTGCGGGCAATACGGTCAATATTGGGCGTATGAATTTTACCTTGTGGATTCAATGCCGAAACATCCCCGTAGCCCATATCATCCGCAAGAATGAACACAATATTGGGGACTTTGGTTTCTGCTTTGGAATTGCATCCGGCCAAAGCCATCATGGCGCATGTGCCGATGCCGAAAAATTTAACGTTCATTTCTTTCAATTTATTTTTTGAATGATTTAGGGCTATTCATTAGATTCGAGACTCGTATCTTTAGACTCGAAACTCGTACCGCGAAGTTTCATTTCGGTAGCCAAAACTTTTCTAAGTTCGTTTAGTTTTGCCATGTATGATTCGTCAAAAACCAAATTATGCAACTCGCCCGGATCTTTTTCCAAATCGAACATAGCCTCGTTTTCGTCGCCAATTTTTTTAGATGACATGAAATGGGTATATTTATATTTACCGTTTTCCAATACTCCGAAAGAGTTTACCGTTTCGTAGTAAAGATATTTCCTCTTGAGGGATTTGCCGGTTGTCATGTTTTTGTAAAGGGAGATTCCATGCAGCTCTTTCGGTATTTTCAAACCAGCCATATCAAGCAAGGTAGGCAGCATGTCCCAACCGTTGCAGACCGGGGTGGTATTGTCTATTACACCTTTTTTTACTCCTTTACCTGCGAATATCAAAGGAATTTTCTGGCACTCTTCATAAGGGACATTTTTGCCGGTCAATCCATGCGATCCGGCCATTTCCCCATGGTCGGATGTAAACACGATGATGGTGTTATCCTTATACGGACTGTTTTCGATGGCATCCAAAACCCGTCCTACCTCCGCGTCCACCTGTTCCACAAGGCGATAATAGAACCATAAATGAACCCTTAAATTATAATCGTCCAGTTTTAATGCTTCTCTTGAATTTTTGAGCGGGAATCTGTCTGTCTTGTCTCTATTGGCAGGAAATGTGGCAAACTCTGCACTCTCGAACCTTGTTTTATCTATGCTATTGTAGACATTGCGCCAAGCTATCTGATTAATCCTCGACCTCCAATTCAAACTTGCCTCCGAAAAAGGTTTGTCGCGCAAATCTTCAAAATCTTCAAGTTGCTTATTGCTGAACAACAATTGGGTCATGCAGATATCGTGGGGATTCATGAATGAAAGAAAAAGCAGGAACGGCTCCTTGCCGTTGTATGTTTCGAGAAACTCCGCAGCTTTTTGTGAAAGTATTGCGCGGTCGTCCTCAGTCAGATAGTTATCAAAACCATAAAGAGTAGGCTTATCATTAATTTGTTTTTCGCCGTTTGCCCAAGCCAGATGCACTTTACCTCCGTAATAGGTTTGGTAGCCGGCATTCTTGAAAAGCGTTCCCATAGCGCGGGTCTTGATGAGCGAGATGATCTTTTCGCGATTTTCTCCTCCCGGCGAGAAGTTGCCGGTCATTCCGACCGAGTTGGGAGACTCGCCGGTCAGCAATGCAAAACGCGAAGGACCGGAAACAGGATGCGCGGCATAGCAGTTTGAAAAGGTATAACCGTTTTTCACAAGCCTGTCAAAGTTGGGAGTCTTAAAATGATTGTTGCCGGCATAAGGATGCGACGGGTCAAGACTGTTGGTGATAGCCGAGATCATATAGTAACTCTGCTGGTCGGTCATCATATAGATCACATTTTGACGTCCAGCGCCTTGCACTGCAGGCGCTAACAGAAGCGGCAACACCGCAATTCCTGAAATTTTATTGATTTTCATTTTATTTTATATTTTAAATTTTTTCACTGATTCATGCCGAATACCGAGCGTGCAAATTCATACATTTTTAATGTTACACTTTCAAAGTCGCCGGCGTTGAAGAAGCCGTGTCCTGCGCCGGGGTATAAGTTCATTTCCGATCTGCCGCCTGCTGCTTTGACCGCTTCGTAAAAGTCAACCGACCGCTGATAAAGAATGGTATTATCATTCGTTCCGTGGAAAAGGGAAACAGCCGGAATATTCGTTGTGGAAATAATGCGGATGGGGGAGAAAGCAGCTAACTGTTCCTGAGAATAGGGAGCAAGGTATTTCATAGACTCACTGTTTCTTGCGGGAAATTTATCAGCATCTAAGTTCAGCAGATCGTAGAGACCATTGCAACCTATATAGAGGTTACATCCGGGGATAGTCATTGCCGCATAAGCCGCTATCGTACAACCGGCCGAAGCGCCGGTGTAACCGAATCGTGTAACGTCTAAGTTAAGTTCTTCGGCTTTCGAGACAGCAAAGTCGTAGGCTGCCCGCATCTCATCGACACCCAACTGGAATGTGCCGCCATTTCCGACCCAGGTATAAGCTATTCTCACTCCTGCTATGCCGCGCGTGGCAAGGTATTTTGATTGTTTTTCGAACGCTCCTACGCTACCGCCTGTCCAACTGCCACCTGTTACGTAAATGATGAAAGGCGTCTTTTCGCTGCGATTTGCCGGAACGTCAATACGCATATTGAGATTTCTATCCGTATAAGTAAAATTTTGCGTTTCGCAACCGGCATAGTCCTCAGGCGTGAAGCCACCTTGCTTTTTATTTAATAATTCTTTGGTTATTTCATACATGGTTTTACCCTTGTAAGGTCCGTCTTCGGACGTTACGCTTGTGTTGGCGTCCCACGAATCCTGAATAATGGCGTAGACGTATGTAAATCCCATTTCTTTCTGCTTCGGGAATATATTTTTGTAGTATATCTCCGCCTGTCTATCGGGACTGTTCCGTCTGAAAGCATCCATAGCGCCGGGGTAATCGATGTACAGATACAGTTTTTTGATATTTGGGTAACTTTTGATTGTCTCTGCCACGTCGCTGTTTACTTCCCATGTAGTCTTGTTAATATTGAAATCGGCATAATCAATTTGAGGGTCATTCACTTTGTGAAGACCGGTCATATTTACGCCTATCTCTTCGTAGCCAATATCCCGCAATCGCTTGAATAGTTGAGCTCTTTGTTCCGGCGTAGTGTGAATTTCATTGCAATAAACATCCCAAACATCCAAATTGATATTTCTGATTGGTCTTACAAGGGGGAGGTCGTAGAGTTCCTGCGCCGCTTTCCAAAAATAATCCTCTCTACCTCCTGCTAACCATCGTAAATTAAGTTTGGGTACAATATGACATTTTTCGCTTCCCGCCAATATGGCTGCATTGAGAAACTCTAATACGGTCATTTCCGGGTATCCCTCTCTCACCGGCACCAACTCATCCGGGTTCATACGACCTGTGATGAAGCGCTCAAGGCAGTCGGGTTTCAAATCTTTGATCATTTCCAAAACATCCTGCGCTGTATAATCTTTATACAGCCCTCTTGCCTTTGTAAGCATCCAGTGAGGCTCTGAAAACGGAGACGCCAAAGCGATCAAACGAATTTGTTTTTCGGGAGTAGAAGATATGTCTAAATTCTGTCCATTCAGGTTCGCGCCGGCACATACCAACATCAGCAGGGAAAAAAGTATTGCCAACCATCTTTTGTTGTTCATTGTTTTATTTTTATTATTTCTACTTTGACAGACAATATAAGTTATTTTAAACACGGAGTAAAGGGAGTTTTTTTCACAGAGTTTCACGGAGTTTTTATTAATACTCCGTGAAACTCTGTGAAAAAAACTCCCTTTACTCCGTGTTTAAAATAATTCATTGCAAATTTATTAAAGTAAAATTATTATTTAGTCGACCTATTTTTCCTGCGACTTATAGAGGGCAACAGGATGCTGACCGTATAAACCACTTGCAGCAACTTTTCCCCAATAGCCGAAACGACCGGTATTTGCATTGACCCGTATAACGCTGCCTGCGCTGCCTGCGTTACTCTGTATGATCGCACAACCATGGAATGTAACGCCTGTCGTAATATTGCTGTCGGTGTCACCGATTGAAATGGTATGTACATGAGTAGCCGGATTGAACACAAGCGCAGCGCCTAAATTGCCATTATTACCACCGTTACCTAAATAATAACCGCCGGCGGTTTGTATAGACCACCCTCCGTCAACAGCGGCAATTGTTACTACAGCCGCCTCAAGATCCTCTCTCCATTCGATCTTTCCGCCGGTAACTGTTACATCAGTAGCAGTTTTGTCAACGGTGCCGCCGGTGAGCGTTGCAAGGTCTCCGGGATCACCCGGTGTGGTTGGTGAAAGTACGACAATATTACCCGCAGCATCAACAGGCGCGCCATCTTTTCCGCCGTTGAATGCCAGAACTGTTTTGCCTTGATATGTATTCAAAGCTCCGGTTCCTGCCTGAGCTTCATACACTATCAGGTATTTTCCCGTCCAGTCGGTAAGGGTAGCATCCACCCTCGCAAACGACGGGCCTGTTACAGGTGTTTTTAATGTATTGAACTCCATGACCTTTCCGTAAACTGTTTCTTCATCAGCCATGCCTTTGCGCCATATCATATAGCTCTGGTAGTAATATTTCCGATTGTCGATTAGTCCGGTAAGATCGCAGGTAAAAGCGCCGTTCCACCAGTTCATGGCGGTCGCCGTAACCTTATCGGCTTCGTTGTGCCCGTCAAGTGCAACATCTGTCGTAGCCCGATAAAAGCCAAGTTCAGAAGCAAGATCGTCCCCCCAATCGGTTACTTTACCTGATAAAGTAACACTCGTTTGGGCGATATTCGTAGCGTCAACAGTGGTCACTTCCGGTTGCAAATTTCCGGCGACACCGGTTGTGAAACTGCCCTGGTCGCCCAGTACCGCTTCCATCCTGATGGTGTCGGAAAATGTTTTGCAGAAGGCAATCTGAACGAAGGGAACAAAGTTGTATTTCGTCTGGCTTATAAGTGGAGTCAAATCCAGAGGAACATTGTCGCCTTCTTTGATGAGGTCAAGTTTAGCTCTGTCGGCTTGCAAACTAACTCTGGCCGCAGTTGCTAACGATCCCGCTCCGTCCCTCCAGAAATAAATTCCCGTCTCATAAATTTTCAGAAATGCCGCATCTTCTCCCAATGAGGGTCCTGCGCCGAAGTTGCCGGGAGTAATGGTGACGGTTGCTAACTTGTAGCTGTCGGCAACACCGTTTGCTGCCGGTTTGCCGGCAGGTCTAATGTCGAGGTTGTTGACAAAGAAGTCTTTCACTTCTCCGAACTTAAGTTCGCCGGAAGCAAGTTTGATATAAGCGACAAAATAGTATTTGACGCCCATATCCAAGCCTGTTATTTCACAGGTGAAGATGTTGTTCTCCGTCCCTTTCGCAACATATTTCTCAACGCCTTGTGCGAGATCCGAAGCAAGTGATCCTGTATTGATCTGGCTTGTGGAGAAGAAGAAGCCGAGCTCATCACCGCTCATACCACCCGTCCAACTTCCCCTCAAGGAGGCAAAACTTGTCGTTGAACCGTCAAGATTTTGAGTCCACGAATGAGGTGTGAGAGTGATTATTTCTCCGGCTTTATTATTATCGGAATTATTCTCGTTGCAGGCAAAAAGAAACACTGCAGAAACAAATAGAAATGATAAAAATTTTACTTTCATGATGTCTAAAATTAGAAAGATTACAAATTATTATATTGTGGCATTAATTCCGCGACGATTCACCTCTGCCTGCAAAGCAGCTTTGAGTCGCGCCTTTATAGTAGCGAATGATGACTGGCTTGCTAAATTGGACAGTTCGCCCGGATCGGTTTGCAGGTCGAACAAGGCTTCGGTCTGACCGCTGTTCAGGGTGTAGGGACTGCTTCCTCCACCCGGAAATTGGCTATAGAAACGGGTATACTTATATCTGCCGTCTTCCAGTATTCCGCAGGTGTTGACGGTCTCCACATAGAGATATTGCCGGTTGATTTCCTCTCCTTTGGTAATCTTATTGCGAAGAGAAATGCCGCAGAGTTCGGCAGGTATCGGCAAGCCCATCAGATCGAGCATGGTGGGTAGCATATCCCAACCATTACAGACAGGGGTTTGGGTATCAATGACGCCTTTTTTCACTCCGTTTCCGACAAATATCAGAGGTACTCTCTGACATTCCTGATAGGGGAGGTTTTTAGCCGTTGCATTGTGTGAAATTCCCATCTCTCCGTGATCCGACGTAAATATGATTACGGTATTGTTTTTGAAACGGCTGTTTTCGAGGGCATCCAATACTTGTCCTATCTCTGCATCCACTTGCTCCATCAGTTGATAATAGAACCAGATGGCGGCTCTTTTTCTTGGGACGCTGTTATAAGCGTTGTTCACAGATTCCATATTGTTGATCGGGAAGGTGTTGGTAACGGCATAGTTTTTAGGCATGGTTGCCTTGATGCCATCGCTGTTCCAGTCCGAAGCGGGTATTGTTTTGTAAACATCGCGCCAAGCCAATTGATTGATTCTTGCCCTGTATTCCATATCATCCAAACCGGTAAAGTCTGAGAGTTGCTGGGTGCCCCACAAAAGTTGAGCCATACAGATGTCGTGCGGATTCATAAATGAGAGGAAAAGCAGGAAAGGCTTATCGCCCTGGTATGTATTTAAGAACTCCACCCCTTTTTGGGCAAGTATATCGCGGTCGTCATCGGTGAGATACTTGTTGAACCCGTAATACGTAGGCGGCTGGTTGATGTCGTTAACGCCGCCCGAAAACGGCAGATGCACCTTGCCTCCGTAAACAGTCTCGTAGCCGGCTTTCTTGAAAAGTTGTCCCATAGAGCGCGTTTGAATGACGCTTTGCATCTGGGTGCGTCCCGGGCTTGCTGTCTTCGACGTAGTAGCGTTGCCCGTATTTCCATACTTATCGGGCGATTCACCGGTAAGCAATGCAAAACGCGAAGGAACCGATACTGCGTTTCCACAATAAGCATTTGCAAAAGCATAACCTTTCTTGACCAATTTATCGAGGTTGGGTGTCTTTAAATAAGGATTATTGGCATATTGTCCCGATAGATTCCGGGATATTTCCGCTATCATGTAATGGCTCTGCTGGTCAGTCATGATGTAAACAACGTTCACATTCTTATTTACAAAAACAATGCTATCAATATCGGAAATATTGAAATCAGCAACAGATGCGTCTTTTTTTTCTATATACACTTTCTGCGCCGGCACATTCGCCAAGCCTGCCAAAAGTAGTGCGGATATATACTTTATCTTTTTCATCATCAATATATTATTAATTGTTTATTTCTAATTAATGTTTTGCCTTTCTTTATTGAACCTCTCCGTACCATAACAATTCTTTTTGTATGTCATACATAGTTTTTCCCTTATATTTTCCGTTAGGATTGGTTTGGAACGTTTTGGGGTCATAACCATTCTGAAAAAAAGGAAAGACGTATGAAAAACCTAATTCTTTCTGGCGGTTTACAATATTACTGATCAACTTATCTGCCTGCTGGTCGGCATATCCGTAAGGCGGAGTATGCGGCTGTAAGGTAAACTGCGTTAGAAAAGAATCCATTGCCCCCGGATAGTCGATGTAGAGAAGGTATTCTTTGAGGTTCGGCCATCCCTTGAAGTTGTTGAGTGCGGTTGTATTGACTGTCCAATTGCTGGTAGTGATATTCCATTTTGCCACGCTTATCAGTGAGTTATTGGTGTTCGTGGCTCCGGTATAGTTTAGTTGGAGCTCCGTGTATCCGATGTTTTTCAATTTTTGGAGTATAGTCGTGCGTTCTGCGTCGGTAGGAAAGTTTGTACAAAAATCATTCCAGCAGTCGAGACAGACGGTACGAATGGCAGGATTGATATTAAGGTTGTAAAGTGTCCGGGCAGATCGCCAAAAGATTGTTTCGTCATTCATCGGATCTTCGCCTCTTTTTTTCACATCTCCTAACCAGGTCAGGTCAAGTTTTGGAATGATATAGCAGCCTTCCGCTCCGGCATCCATTGCTTTTTGCAGAAACTGCTCGAATGTCATGGTTGGGTTACCCGGTTTTGTAGGCACCGGCATACCCGGACCGCTATTTCCCGATCCGGTAATAAAGCGCTCTAAACAGGTGGGCTGCAAATCCGCAATTAGTTCAATGACATCCTCTGCGTAATAGTCTTTTGCAAGATTGTACCAAGACCCGTCATTCGCGTTTGCCGCTACCGACTGAAAGAGCATCCAATGGGAAAAGGTATTGGGGCTGCTGGTGTCGAAGGGTTTAGCCCACACTATCATGCGGACATATCTCTTGGGAAGAAGATTCGGATCTGAGACCGGGCGTTGAGTAATGGTTACATTGAAGCTCTTGGTCGCAACACCGGCATCACCGGTCGAAATCGTTACAGTTGCCACACGAGGACTCTCCGATGTGTTCTCGGTGAAAGACACCGTAACAATTCCGGCGCCTGTGCCTGAACCGCCTGATGTTATGGAAGCGCCTTCGCCAACCACTGATGCAGTCCATGCCACATTGCCTTTAACGCTGATCGTGGCAGTACTGTTTTCCTTCCAACCGGCAGATTTCGGCGATTGGTCAACAGAAAAGGATGGTTTGAGCAACTCTGTCGATCCTTTCAACTTGTAGAGGGCAATGGGATGCTGACCGTAAAGACCGCTTGCCGCAACTATTCCCCAATAGCCGAAACGACCGGTATTTGCATTGACCCGCATAGCGCTGCCTGCGCTACTCTGTATGATCGCACAACCATGAAATATAACGCCTGTAGTAACATTGCTGTCGGTATCACCGATTGAAATGGTATGTACATGATTAGCCGGATTAAACGTTAGATTCGCACCTAAATTGCCTGCATTGCCACCGACACCTAAATAATAACCGCCGGCAGTTTGTATGGACCACCCTCCATCAACAGCGGCAATTGTTACTATAGCCGCATCAAGATCTTCTCTCCATTCAATCTGTCCGCCGGTAATAGTTACCTCACTATCAGTTTTGTCGACGATGCCGCCGGTGAGCGCTGCAAGGTCTCCGGGATCACCCGGTGTGGTCGGTGAAAGTACGACAACATTACCCGCAGCATCAACAGGTGCACCATCTTTTCCGCCGTTGAATGCCAGCACTGTTTTGCCTTGATATGTATTATTAGCTCCGGTTCCTGCCTGAGCTTCATACACTATCAGGTATTTTCCCGCCCAATTGCCGTCGGCAGGGGCAGCATCTACCCTTATGAACTCTGTCGCCACAGCAAAAATGATACTGTCGATTTCGGAAATTTCGAACTCCTCAACCGATGCGTCTTTTTTTTCTATATACAATTTCTGCGCCGTTATATTCATCGTGAATGCCCAAAAGGCAAGGATGAACAAAACGGACATGTAATTTATTTTTTTCACGATTGTAATTGTTTAATTATTTTTTTACTGTTCCTTATCAATTTCAATCTTTGCGATCCCATGAGTCTCTGTGCCGATTGTTCAACACAGAAACTCAAAGAACGCAAAACAGAGACGCCGGGTATCTAATCTACTGATATTTCAACGCCGTTCATTTTTATTCTTCCAACTTGTAGAGGGCGACAGGATCCTGCTGGTTCGCGGCGAAGAAGCAGAAACGTTTGGATGCATCACCCGGATTGTATCGCATAGCGCGGCCCGTATTGCCCACTGTGCTAATGACTGCATTGCCGCCACTGATAGTAATCGTATTCGTGTGGTTGCTCGGTGCAAAAATTGTCGCTGGCGTAATTATATTGGTTGTACCTGCATTACCGATGTAGTAACCGCTTGCAGTTAGAACGGACCAACCTCCCTCGACTTTTTCTATCGTAACTTTAATCGCATCGGTGGCGTCATTCGCTTCGATTTTGTTGCCGCTGTTGATCGTTACGTTTGCAATATTACCGGTACCATCCAGAGTCCCCGCCGCTGTGCCGGAAGGATTAAGAGCGCTATTGAAAGCCACGCTTGAGGCCTCGTGTACTATCAGATACTCTCCTTCCCAATCGCCATCGGCAGGGTCGGCATTTACTTTCACGAAGTACTTAGTGCCCGAATCCACGAATCCGTTTTGGGTAATGGTCACATCAAAGCTCTTCTGAGTCGTAATCCCGGCATCATCGGTCGAAATCGTTACTGTTGCCGGACGAGGACTCGTCGATGTGTTTTCGGAGAAAGACACCGTAACGGTTCCCGCGCCTGTGCCGGAATCTCCCGACGTTATGGAAGCGCCTTCGCCGACCACTGATGCAGTCCATGCCACATTGCCTATAACGCTGATCTCAGCAGTACTGTTTCCTTCCCAACCAACAGATTTTGGCGTTTGGTCGACAGAGAAGAAAGGTTCGACTTCCTCTGTCTTCAACTTGTAGAGGGCAACAGGGCTCATATTTGCTGCCGGCCAATAGCCGAAACGCCCTGTGTTTGCATTGACCCGCATAGTGTTGTTCGCACCGACTGTGCTACTCTTTATGATAGCACAACCGTGTAATGTAACGGTTGGAGTAACATCACTATTAGCATCACCAATTGAAATGGCATGTACATGATTAGCAGCAAACGTTTCATTTGCACTTAAGCTGCCAGTACCGCCACCGCCACCTAAATAATAACCGCCACCGGTTTGTATAGACCACCCTCCTCCTTCGACAGGGGCAATTGTTACTACAGCAGCCTGAAGATCCGCACTCCATTTGATTTGTCCGCCGCTAACTGTTACTTCAGTAGCAGTTTTGGTGACGGTGCCGCCGGTGAGCAATGCAAGGTCTTCGGGAGTTCCGGGTGTGTTCGGTGAAAGTACTATAATATTACCCGCAGCATCAACAGGGGCGCCAGCTATTCCGCCGTTAAATGTCAGAACTGTTTTGCTTTGATATGTATTATTCCCGGTTCCTGCCTGAGCTTCATACACTATCAGATATTTTCCCGTCCAATTGCCATCGGCAGGGTCAGCATCTACCCTCACGAATTCAGGAAGTACCACGGGAAAAGAGATATAGTCAATATCGGAAACGTTGAACTCCTTAACTGATGCGTCTTTTTTTTCTATATACAATGTTTGCGCCGTTATATTCATCGTGAATGCCCCAAAGACAAGGATGAATAAAGCGGACATGCAATTTATTTTCATGATTGTATTTGTTAATTAATTGATTATTAATTTTTTCGCGGTTGTTCCTTCGACGGTTTCAACGTTGACGATATACACGCCCGCAGGGAAAGACTGCATGTTGATTTGACAGGAAGTTTTTCCGGAGTTCGGGAACTGTTCACGCGTAAGGACTGCACCGGTTATGCTAACCACCGTCAGCGATTGGATGGCGGCAGCCGATTCTACTATCGCATTGCCTCCGGCAACAAGATAGACCTTGATGTCGCTTTGCACTTTCGGCAAGTTAATACCGGTTCCCGAATTGTCCAACTTGTAGAGGGCAACGGGTTGCTGACTACTTGCTGTAAAGAAACAGAAACGTTTAGATGCAGCAGCCGAATTGTATCGCAAAGCACGGCCCTCATTGCCCACTGTGCTAATGACTGCATTGTTGCCACTGATAGTAATTGTATTTGTGTGGTTTGTGAGATCAAAATCCGGCGCTGCCATAATTGTATTGGTTGCGCCGGAATTACCGATAAAATTACCGCTCGCACTCATGATGGAGTATCCATTTTCAACGGCGGTAATCGTGAACTTAGACGCCTTGGCGGTTTCATCCGCAACAATCTTGCCGGCGGTAATCTTTACGTCAATAGCATTAAGGGTGGCGTCTATTTGTCCTGCTTCCGTTCCCGTGAGGAGTCCACCATTGAATATTGTCGCCGCAGTATTCGCATTAGCTGCATCTTCATATACTATCAGATACTCTCCTTCCCAATTGTCAGGAGCAGTAGTTACCTTTACGAAGCTCTCAGTTGCCGGATCCAGGAATCCGTCTTGGGTAATTTTTACATCGAAACTCTTAGTTGCAACACCGGCATCAGCAGTCGAAATCGTTAGTGTTGCTTCACGAGAATTCGTCGATGTATTCTCGGTGAAAGACACCGTAACGGTTCCGGCGCCCGTGCCTGAACTGCCTGATGTGATGGAAGCGCCTTCGCCAACTACAGATGCAGTCCATGCCACATTGCTTACAACGTTGATTGTGGCCGTACTGTTTGCTTCCGAAGCAACAGATTTTGGCGTTTGGTCGACAGAGAAGAAAGGTTCAACTACCCCGCCGTCGTCCAACTTGTAGAGGGCAACAGGATGCTGGCCGTAATAAGGAGCTGCAGCTATTCCCCAATAGCCAAAACGCCCTGTGTTTGCATTGACCCGCATAGCGCTGCCACTGCCTGAGCTACTTAGTATGATCGCACAGTTATGGAATGTAACGCCTTGAGTAACATTGCTGTTGGCATCGCCGATTGAAATGGTATGCACATGAGTCGTCGCGTTAAGCGTTTCATTCGCACCTAAATTGCCATTATTGCCGGTGCTACCTAAATAATAACCGCTACCGGTTTGTATTGACCATCCTCCCCCAGTAGCGGCAATTGTTACTGCAGCTGCATCAAGTTCTTCACTCCATGCGATCTGTCCGCCGGTAACTGTTACCTCGGTATCAGTTTTGTCGACGGAGCCGCCGGTGAGCGTTGCAAGGTCTCCGGGATCACCCGGTGTGTTCGGTGAAAGTACGATAATATTACCCGCTCCGTCAAGAACCGGCGTCGATGTTGTGGTTAGCGCACTGTTGAATGTCAGAACTGTATTGCCTTGATATGTACCCGAAGTCCCGCTTCCTGCCTGAGCTTCATACACTATCAGGTATTTTCCTGTCCAGTTGCCATCGGCAGGGTTGGCATCTACTCTCTTAAACGATGTGCCTTGTGCAGTTACATTCATCGCAAATGCCAAAAGGGCAAGGATGAACAAAGTTGATATGTAATTTATTTTTTTCATGATTGTAATTGTTAATTTTTAATTTTTAATTGTTAATTTTTTTGCGGTTGTTCCTTCGAGGGTTTCAACATTGACAATATACATGCCTGCAGGGAAAGATCGCATGTTGATTCGAGAGGAAGTTTTTCCGGAGTTCGGGAACTGTTCGCGGATAAGGGTTGCACCGGTTATGCTAACCACCGTCAGCGATTGGATGGCGGCTGCCGATTCTACTATCGCATCGCCTCCGGCAGTGAGATAAACCTTGATGCCGCTTTGCGCTTTCAGCAAGTTAATACCGGTTAACCCATCGTTCAGCAAGAGTTTATCGATATCGTCGAGATTAAAAACTGTATTGGTTCCCTCAAAGGGGACAATCGTCAGTTCTGTTTCCGAAAATTCGAGTTGCTTAATGTCGTCTATCGGTATTTTCCCAGACGAGGAACCGTCTTTGTTCTCTACCATCAGCGCATTGTTCGAACGCTGTTCTGCAGGGAGTTGGGCTATAGTACCTGAAGGGTCTTGAAACACGATTCTGTAAATTTCCGAAACTGAAGTTTCGTAACTCACAGCGTCGGTTTTCATGATAAGCAGATTGGTTTTCTGTGCAAAACCACTGATACCGAATGCTACAAGGACTATCAGTATCATACTCATTGTCACTTTTTTCATTTTCATTTTTTAATGTTAAAATAATATATTCATTTTCACTCTCTTATTTATATTTAACGCAAAGACACGACGACACGAAATCGCTAATTTTTACCCCTAAATCCCCTAAAGGGGACTTTGGCGCAGCAAAATATATGGATTAGCTGCGCCAACTCCTCTTTAGGGAGTTGGGGGGTACTGCAATTTGTAGAGGGCAACGGGTTGCTGACTACTTGCTGTAAAGAAGCAGAAACGTCTGGATGCAGCCCCCGAATTGTATCGCATAGCGCGGCCCTCATAGCCCAGTGTACTAATAACTGCATTGCTGTCACTGATAGTAATTGTATTCGTGTGGCTGGCCGGATTAAACTCCGTAGCTGCCGTAATTGTATTGGCGGAGCCGGAATTGCCGATAAAATTGCCGCTCGCACTTCTGATGGAGTACCCCCCGTCGACGGCAGTAATCGTGAATTTAGCAGCATTGACAGCTGCGCCTGCAACAATCTTGCCATCGGCGATCTTTACGTCCATAGCATTAAGGGTGGCATCTAATTGTCCCGCTCCCGTTCCCGTGGGGAGCGCTCCGTTGAATACTGTTGGCGCAGCATACGCATTAGTAGCATCTTCAAATACGATCAAATAATCTCCGCTCCAGTCGGAAAGGTTGTCATCCACTCTCACGAACTCAGTCGTAGCGTTGACTGTTACAAGGCAATTGTCCGTGAAGCCGCCATCAAGCGTTGTAACGGTAATGGTGGCTGTTCCTTCCGCAATGCCGGTAATGAGGCCGGTTAGTTGGTCAACCGCAGCAATGTTTGCATCGCTTGTACTCCATGTTACGTCCTGATTGTCGGCGTTAGAAGGTATAGTGGCGTACTCCAGGGTTGCTGTTTCGCCTATGTCCATGCTCAACGTCTTGGATGTCAACGTTACGTCGGTTACGGGAATCGACAACACCTCAACGTTGCAACTTCCTGTTACATTATTGTCGGCAATCAAGACCGCAGTAATGATAGCCGTACCGGTCTTCACTCCGGTTATTTCGCCGGTAGAGGCGTCGACCGTAGCGACGTCTTCATTGCTTGACGACCATCTTACACTTTTGTCGATGGCGCTGGGAGGCACAAAACCATACTTTGGAAATACCTTTTCTCCTATTGCAATCTTCAAATCACTTTCAAAAACGATTCCCACTGCGAGATTCGTTACTATTACCTCAATGGATACCGATTTAGCGCCATCAACGGTGGTGGCGACAATTTCTGCAACACCGGGCAAATTGGCGGTGATTACGCCGCCAAGAACTGATGCTACGCCGGAATTACTCGACGTCCAAATCACTCCCTTTTCAGTAGCGTCGGAAGGTTCAACGCTCACCTCCACCTCGTATGTATTGCCAGTAACGATCACCACGACGTCTTCCTTGTTTACCAAATTGAGACCGGTAACCGATATGCTGTTATCTTCCTTGCATGAAGTCATTGCCATTATCGCAATGAACATTAAAATACCAAATTGAAATATTCTCTTCATTGTTGTTTATCCTTTATAATTAAACATTCAGGTTAATCTGCTTACCAATTTTCGAATCTCAATTCTTTTTCCACATCCTGACGAAGCACCAATTCCTCATTTATCAAATACTGCTTGCCCTCCCTGGTGTACAGGTAATCGAGAATAAAGGTCTTGGCATCGGCATTGTAGCTCGCCGAGCGAAATACAACAGGACTACATCCCTTTTGGGTTTCGAGCGTTACCTCTCCCTGATTCATGTTAATGATCAGGTGGTCGACGGCGGCCGGATAGGCGTCGTTGTACCCCAAGTCTTCCGTAATGCCCGGCATATCAAATCGAGTGAGCGACATGGTGGTCAGTGAACGTATCTTGTTAGCGCTCAAGTCCACACGGGAATAGGAGACGGTATTTATGGTATCCGTTCCGTTCCATTCCGCCCGCCAGCCTTTGCAATAATAATTGCCGCTATGTTCGTCGATGTATTTGACAGCGATGATTGTGTAATTTTTGTCGGCGAGTATCGTATCGGCAGTGGTCGATAACAATCTGAGCGGAATCACATACGCAGCCTCCAAAGAACCTTGAAGCGCAACAAAAGCATTTTTATTGATTCTTACCTGACAATCGCCTATAATCTTTCCTTCCGGAATATGGAAGGTAAAATTATTGTCGTTTTCGATGGTGTAACAACTTGAAGGGAGCAGTTTAAATTTGTTTGCTCCATCCACTGTTGCCAGCAAATCGGGGGCTAATTCATATTCGACATCGTAGCCTTTTGTGTTCTCGCGTAATCCTCCTATGGTAGCGCCAATCTTAAACACTAATTCAGGCTGATCAGTTCTTGTTACGAGCGTTCTCAACGGCTTCTGCTCTCCAAAATATACAGCCGAGTAATCAAAATCTTTAGCATATTCTTCATAGCAGCCATGAAGTCCAAAAGATAAGACAAAAACAAATGCTATGACAATTTTATTTATGGGTTTCATGTTTTTTATTTTTAAAATTACTGATTCAACATTTACCATCCTGCATTTTGAACAAGATTTGGATTTTTCATCATTTCACTATATGGTATTGGCGAGGTGTAATATTTCGGGTTGTCAAGATTACGGGTTTGTACAACGACATCATCTACACCGGGGCTTGTTCCTATGTAAACATAGTTATATTTTCTGTTACCACTATTATCCGTACCAGTGTATTCCGCGTAAATCTTTATTCCCAGAATAGGCTCATTCAACTCTGGCATCAGCCGGCGGCGAATATCCCATATACGCATATTTTCGAATGCAAACTCCAGACGGCGCTCGTTGAGAATGAGTTCGCTGAACTTCTCTTTACCTTTAGCCGCAACTTCATCTACATAAGCATTGCCTGTGCCGTACAAGCTACGCAATTGCTTGATAATAGCAACCGGCGTGTTGGCGGCGTCAACTCCTGCAACCATTCCGTCAGGACCTGCATATTCATTTAACGCTTCGGCAAGATTCATCCAGACCTCGCAGCGGCGCAGAAGGGGATTGCACTTGAAGTCATTCTGAGTAGCGCCGGGGTTATCTGGATTGTAGTTTCTGTTGGCTTTGTTCGACAATCCCTTGCGGAGATAGTATCCTGTCCATGTATTACGATAATCATAACCCGGCGCATCGCGACCTATCGACTTATCGTCGGCGCTCGACCAGATTTCCATTTTCCGTTCCTTTGGAATCTCGCAGAATAAACCGCCGTTGTAATTGATTTGCCGCGTAAAACGTCCATCACGGCCTGAATAGGGATTCTGAGAATCATATCCCGATCTTGGATCCTTAATGGGATAACCGTTTGCCATGGGATAAGCATTGATTAGATTTTGCGAAGGGTTACATTTGGCATTACCAAACCACATTGCAGGATAGTGATGCTGTTCCGAATTACGATTATTTGCCGTGCGGATGAAAAGCATCTCGGAATGGAACTCCGCAGGCTTTGGCCAAGTATTGATCATTGTATCCCCTACGATCAGATAATTGTTCAAAGGGATCATATCGTTTAGTCCGCCCATTTTACCTTTTGTCAACGCTTCCTGAGCTATAACGGCAGCGTTCAGCCATTTTTGTCTCTTAGCCTCTTCGGATGTGCCGGCAGATTGATAGGCAGGGGATGCTGCAAGCAGCGCGACGCGCGATTTGAGCGCCAGAGCCGCCCTTCCCGATGCGCGTTGATAATTCGACTGGCCTGCAGGATGGTTGGCCGGAATGTTGAGGTCGCCGGGGTTACTACTGTATTCCAGCGGCAAATATACAAACGCCGTGTCTAAATCGTTATATATCTGCTGCACACATTCCTCAAAGGTGTTGCGCGGAAGCGAGTTGATCGTTTCGCGTTCGTCTTCGCCGAAAGTACGGTCAACAATCACATACCCCAGCGCCTCTCCGCTTTCAGAGAGACCGCCGTAATTTCTAAGCAGCTCATGTCCCCACCACGCGCGAAGAAAGTAACATTCGCCTTTTGAATACTCTCTGGTTAGTCTGTCGTATTCCGGATTGGTACGATAGTATTTAAGATCCGGCGAAAGTCCCTTTTCCAAAAATAGATTCGCAATTGCGATAGCATTGTAGGCAGCGTTATAGTTGCCAATGGGATCGGCATCAACGCTCGCGCCTCCGAAAACATAACGATATAGCGAAGATGCGCCGTCTGTGGTTAACGAGTTGTCGGTAACGGCGTCCAGATAGTTATTACCATCATAACCGCACACATTTGGAGTGATGTCGCTATATGCTCCAAGAAGTACCTTCTTCGCATAGTCCGGCAACCCCCAAGCGATATCGTCGCCATAATCACTGGTTAATTTCGGATCCAGATAATCTTGACACGAAAAAAACGAGGCCATAATCAAACTGATGCAAAAATATTTTCTGATTTTCATATTTTTTGATTTTATGTGATTCAAAATTAAAACGTGACACTTACTCCGGCGGTATAAACCGAAAATAGAGGATAATTGTTCACTCCGGCGTCGGGTACTTCGGGGTCAAAAACTTTAAATTTACTGATGGTCAGAATGTTCGTTCCGCGTAAAAAGACTTTTGCCGTCTTCAGCCACGAAGTCAGCGGCCGATCGTAACCGAATGTATAGCTTACCTCCGCATTCTTAATCCGGAAAAAATCCAAATTATGTAGCCAGAAAGTAGAGTTGACAAAATTGTTACTACCTTGCATTGTGGTCAGTCTCGGATAGGTTCCACCGGGATTGTTGACAGGATGATAACGGTTCAACGTTATATCCGACCATTTGCTATTGCCAAAGTTCCAAAAATACCCGTTAGTGACTACATCCTGTACGCCGAAACTGGCAATTCCCAGTATATTCACACCAAAGCCTTTCCATGAAATGTCAATGGGCATTCCAAAGCTGAAGCGCGGAAAGGAGTTTCCGATGGGTTTACGGTCATTCTCATCGATGATTCCGTCGTGGTTCAAGTCTTTGTAAGCAATGTCGCCTATGCCGTAGTCTCCCAACGTTTGTATCGGAGCGCCTTTCAAGTCAACGTCCTTGCCAAAGAGTCCCAGCGCAACATAACCCATGGTAACGTCGGTCGGTTGCCCTATCAGGCTGCGATCCGCTCCCTCAGGGGATACATCATTGGTGGCAAGGAGCTTATTCTTACTCCACATTCCGTTAAGTCCTACAGAATAGAATACTTCACCTGCATTACTCATGTATTTTAATCCTAATTCGATGCCTTGATTGCGGACCTTTTCAATGTTTTTTTGTCCGAAAAGATTTCCGTAAACTGCCGAATATTCGGAACTTGCAACAGTAATAATGTCGGAACGCAATTCATTGAACCAGTTGGCTTCCGCCCAAAGTTTACGGTTGAAGAAAAGTCCTTCAAGTCCGATATTAAACTCTTGAGATTTTTCCCACCTCAGATGGGGACTTGCCCAGTTGTTTAATTTGGTAATCTTTATATTACCTCCTTGTGTTACCTGATAGTTATCACCTTCTCCCCAGCGGTTGAAATAAAGATTCATATCGGTGGCTCTGTCATATCCCAAAAGACCTGCCGATGTCTTCACTTTCAGATAGTTGACGGCATTGATGCCTTTCAGGAAATCTTCCTCAGAAATGATCCATCCTAAACCTCCGGCATAAGACATAAAATATCTGTTTTCTTCCGGAAATACATTGCTTCCCATCAGCGACAGGTCAAGCTCGGCAATATACTTGTCTTTTAAAGTATAATTTACTCTCAAAGCCGTATTTGCGTTCTGAAGGTTAGACGTTTCGCCTGTTTGTTCATACATTGTATAGTTATAACGTATATTGGCTGAAAAGCGGTGAATGTCGTTGAAAGTGCGCTCATAGTCCAACCCCAGCAGGTACGAAGTACCACGCAGATTATATGTGTTGCCTAATGAACCTGTGATACTTCCGTGTGTTGCCTTGCTTACCTGCTGGAGCATGATGGTATCTTTTCCCAGAGCGGGATTGTAGTACCAGCGTGAGGCATAAGTCGCCGCACTGGAATTTAACGTTTCCGCTCCGTAAAAGAAGTTGTCGAAACCAAGCTGCACTTTTGCAGAAAGTCCTTTCGTCAAACTCGACAAATCAAAATCAAGACCGAGGTTCAATTGTCCATTCACGGAGTTTTCGGTGTATTTTCCATATAGCAACGCATTGTACAGGTTGTTATCACGGTCAAAACTTGCACCCATTCCGGGGTAACCGAGCGTATCCACCGGAATATACTTCGAGTCGATGATTAACGGGAATTCATTGGGGCGGGTAGTACTCATACGGTTAAATGTATTTGCGTGGCTCAGAGTGCCGCGTTTGTTAATATCGAATATTCCCGCAATTCCCACAAATGCCTTGACAAAGTCGTTAATCTTCATATCGAGGTTGCCTCTGACATTAAACCAGTCTCTCGTAGGGACTTCTCCTATCTTTTGCAGTCCCGTATTTCCGTTATAGCCTGCAACAAAGGCATAGCGAGTATTTTCGTTACCGCCCGAAAACTCGACGGTAGCCTTCCTGAAACTACTGGCTTTATTCAGGAAATAGTTGTAATAGTCTACATCGGGATAACGCATATCGTTTGGCCCCGACGAATTACGGTAACCTTCCAGATCGGCGGGAGTGTACATGGCCGGCAAACCGTCGTTCTGCCGCGCTTCGTTGTACAATGTCGCATATTGGTAGGAATTGAGGAAAGTAGGGTAAGCTTCCGGTAAACCAACGCCTTGTTGATAGGTGCCTGTGATTTTGCGCGTGTGCATCTTACCGTGTTTGGTAGTTATTAAAATTACCCCGTTGGCAGCACGCGAACCGTAGAGTATTTTCGCTGTGGCGTCTTTCATGACATCTACCGACTCGATCTCCTCTAACAACAGCATATCTATATTACGTTCCACGCCATCGACAAGAACAAGGGCTCCGTTATTATCTCTGCGGCTGAGACCGCGAACAAACAGATTGGCGCTGTTGTTACCCAAACCGTTAACGGTCATCTGTGCATACAATCCAAGTATCTGTCCTGAAAGTGTATTACTGACCAACATTTCAGGGTAGGTTGCTAATTTTTCGCCCGACGTTCCGCTTACGGCCCCTACAATATAACGTTGTTTTTCTTGAATGTCCATCGGAAGTCTCACAATATTATTATAGCCGGAGTAGAATGGGACGGTAGTAAGAACGACCTTAAGATCACTCTTATTATTCAGAACTTCGTAGTTAAAAGGCTCGAAACCTTCAGCTTCAATCATCAATACACCTGAAAGCGCCTTCAACTTGAAGTTTCCGTTTACATCGCTGCGCATCGTTATGGCGCCTTCATTTGCAGAGATTAGAGCATTGGCTACCGGCTGCCCATCGGGAGAGGTAACTGTTCCGCTTACCGAATATTCAGGAATGGCTTTCTTTTTATCCTTCTTGTCGGTGGCGGTTTGAACGCCCATGCCACTTCTGTTTTTCACCTGTCCTGCTTTTGTCTGACTCAAAACATCCTGAACCGGAAGAAGCAAGAACACCAGCATTAGTGCAAACAGGCTAAATATTTGATTTGAAATTCGTCTATTCATTATTCATTGATTTATTATTTGTTGTTCATTATCGTTACCAACCCGGATTTTGTTTGAAAGCAGGATAACGATCCACTTCGTCTTTACGCATCGGATACCAGTAATGTTTGCGTTCAAAGACACGAAATTCATCAGGAGTGGGTTCCTCAACATAGTTGAAACATGCGCCATACTTTGCCTGCTGTCTTTCGGCATACGTATTTCCGGGAGGATAAGCCCTTGATCCGAGAGCTAATATACTTTCATCAATGGTGGTATAGCCTTGTTTAATCGTCACTCTTGCACGTCTGATTGGTTGAGGGTCGGCAAAAAGTTGCTCGGCAATCATCCAGCGGCGAATATCGAACCACCGGTTACATTCGTACAAAAGCTCTACCGCCCTTTCGTTGCGGATACGCTCACGAAACGTCAGCCGGTCGGTGGTGAATTTAGTTAATACATTGGGCATGCCTACCCGATTGCGAACCATGTTAATCGCCTCTACGGCAGACCATTGGTATCCTGCGGGTTTAACATTAGGACCATACGCCTCATTCATTGCCTCGGCATAGTCTAACCAAACCTGTGTGGTACGGATAAAACTGCAGCTGTAATGATAGTCGCTGTAATTGGCGGTAACATCGTTTCCTCTGACACAACTGGGCCAATGCCACTTTTTGATCAAAAATCTGCCTTGTGACTGGGGCGGACCGCCTTGCAAGCCACCTCCGATATCAGCGTTAGTTTCCCTGCCACCTTCCCAAGTAGCCAGATAGAATACGGTACGGTCGCCTGCGAATTGCTCTGCAGGAAGTTTTGAATCTGTGATTTGCGCGTCGGTTACATTATTGGAAGCAATATTGCCAAATTCTTCACCCGGAAGTATGACGAAATAATAGAGGCGCGGATCGCGTTTCGCGAACGGAACATTGCTATCCCAAGCAGGGTCTTCACATTTCCATGTTGACCCTACAAGTTCGCAAGGATAACCGTTTTCAGTCTCGAATTTGTTGATCATCTCTAAAGTAGGATTGGTATTTCCGGAACCCTGAATAGTCGTATTACGGTTCATTGCATAGACTTGCCAATAGGTACGGATGTCTGCCTGACGGTTTCTGCCATGGTTGTTTGAGTACCACAGCTGTTCCCTGCTCATGTACTGCGAAGTAGGATAGTAGAAAATATTTTTGTACTCTGATCCGGGCATCATCCTTTGGTCGTACCGGCCGGCATTTTTTTCCAAATATTCCAGACAGTCTTTGGCATACTCGGCGGCAAGCTTTACACGCTCTTCATCGTAATCGGTATAGACATCTGTACGGTCAATACCGTTTCGCATCAACGGACTTGCAGCGTAAAGCTGTGCCATAGAGCGCAGAGCGTAGGCTGACGACTTGGTAGGTCGTCCATACTGTGATTTTTCCCATTCGTCGGGAAGTATCTCTATCGCCTTATCCAAGCTCTCTTTTATCATCCAGTCGGTGCTTTCGGCATACGTCATGCGTTCCATATTGCCGGTATCATCAGTCAAAAACTTTTTGTCTGTCTTAACAAAGCCTCCTACGCGACGGATCACTTCGAAATAGAACCATGCGCGGAAAAAATAAGCCTGGCCTACTAATTGATTCTTTTGGTCATCGGTGAGATTTGCCAAACCGGGCACTTCCTCCAATATACGGTTGCATATCCGGATTCCGTAGAATGATTTGGGTATCACATTGCCCTGTTCGCCTTCGATGTTGCCATCATTCCAGCCTGTCTCGGCATAACTATCCCCTTGCATCCATAATCCCCTGTTGAGGAATCTCATATTGGACGCAACCTTACGCACATTAACGCCCTCGTCAGACATCTCTGCCAAAAGGTGATGAGCATTCATCCCCTGGTTTTGATAGATTTGATAATCGTCAACAATATTATAAACCTTATCGAAATATCCGCGCGTCGACTGGAAGTCATTGAAGACGACCGCCTCCGAAGCGCCGTCAACTTCGGCCACCGCATCCAAATAGTCCTCGCACGAATAAAATGCAGGCGTGATTGCTATTAAAATATACAAAACATACTTTTTCATATTCTTCAATTCTTTAATTTTTATAACTCTTTAAAACCCAATTCTAAGCCCCAGATTATATCTCCTGATCATAGGGTAAGTATTTGTTGAGTTGTTTTCAGGGTCCATATATTTGTTAAATTTGGTAAAAGTCAACAGGTTGTTTCCGTTGACGTAGAATTGACATTTGTCCACACGCAGTTTAGCGGCAAGCTTATTATTGAGCGAATAGGACACTTCCAAGTTCTTCAATCTCAAATAAGAGGCATCACGCCAATTCCATGTGGAACCGGATTCATTCCATGCTCTGTAGGAGGCGGAAGTGTGGAGCGACGGTATAGTGGCGGAAGCAGCAGTTTCCGGCGTCCAACGATTGACTACTTCAGGGAAAGCATAATAGTTAGAATTTATTCCGTCGGGTAATTGATACACCATTTCATCAACAAGATTTTTATAGACACCCTGCACACCATACCACATCATCATAAAACCGAAATTCTTCCACGAGAAACCAACCGTCCAACCATAAGTGTTTTGCGGAATACTCAGTTCCTTCATCGGCACTTGATCCTGCTTGGCGCTGTTGGTAATATTACCGTTGGCATTGTAGTCCATATACATCAAGTCGCCGGGAATGATAGTCTTTTTTAAGTCGCTCGAAGCCGAATTATAAATATCATCCAACGACTCGTAATAACCCGCAACGAGAATATTAGTGGAGAAGCCTATGGGTTTTCCTGCATATTTAAGATATTCCGCAGTTCCGGCTGCATCGTTGCGATCAATAATACGGTTTTCGCTGAGAGAAAAACTGCCTTTGACATAATATTGGAAATCACGGCCTATTTTGGAATTCCAACCAAGTTCGACTTCTATCCCATGGCTTTTGGTGACCCCAAGATTGGCATCAGGGTCTTTCATTCCGAACCATGCGGGAGTAATCAAGGTCATCAAAATGCCTTCTCTTCGCTCCTTGTAAAGATCCACCGTACCGGTAAATTGGTTGTTGAACAAACCCCAATCCAAACCAAGATTTTGTTTGTATGCAGTCTCCCAGGTGGCCCTCTCATTGGCGGTTTTTCCTTCTGTAATCAGCGGACCGTATCTGGTGCTATAAGCATCTCCGGCGCCTAATATTGGACCTGTAGCATTGCCGCCCACAGTGAAAGTCTGAATATAAGTAAAGAAACTGGCATTACGGTCGTAACCTACTGTTCCATAAGAATAACGTAATTTCAAATTGCTGAGCGTATTGGAAATAGCGCTTTTCTTGATGAACGGTTCTTCCGAAATACGCCAGCCAAGTGAATAGGATGGGAAAAACTGGAAACGCAAACCTCGCTTAAATCTCTGCGAGCCTGTATAGGAACCTGCAAATTCAAAAAGGTAACGCCCTTCGTAATCGTATGTTTCACGGGTAATCCATGCTTCTTCCCGCTCACGGAGTTTCAGATTAGAGGTGCTACCGTTTGCAAGCCCTTCGTTTTCATAACGCTCGAATACGCCCAAAGCGGTAACATTATGTTTGCCGAAGGAACGTGCATAACTAATCGATCCTTCATATTTCATTCTGCGAGCATACCCTCCGTTACTTACTGAATCATATACCACCTGATGCCTGTCTCCCTGATATTCGGCGGAAGGGAAACGCGACTGGTCTGCAAGCTTGTATCCTCCGCCTTCAAGCGGCTGGGAATAGTCGTATTTACGATAATATCTGATAATCGAGTTACCTTCGGAATCGCTGTTGGAGCCGAAGTATGCGCCCTGATACAACTGTATGCGCGAAGCGGTTTCGCTCTCAGTAGTGTACGAAAACTTGATATTGGCGCTCAGCCCCTTGGTTATAAAATCAAGATCCTGTTTCAGTCCCAAATCGATAAAGTTTTGGTAGTTCTTAAACAAGCGCTCCCCTCTCATGAAGTACGTTTTAAGGTTGCCCGCACCTGAGCCTGAGCTTCCAAACTGGCCGTCGGCTTCGGTACCGGTGTTAGTCCAACGTATCGGAAACGTGTTACGCTCGGCTCTATACAGTTCCTGATAAAACCTTTGCGACTGACCGTCGTTTTGATCGGGATTACTGTCGGGACCACGAAATCCCGCCTGATTGCGATTGCCCTGCACGCCTGCAAGATTGATCGAAAGCGTGGTTGACTGGGTGAGATTGAAGTCCAGGTTCGTGCGCCAGTTGTAACGTTTATAATAGTAAGAGTTATCGAACATGTCACTTTTCTCTACACGGTAAATATCGCCATCGTTCAGATAAGCAAATGATGCGAAATATTTTACAAACTGGGTACCTCCCCTGATATTCAGATTATATTGTTGCTGGTGTCCCCATTGAATCATCTCGTCCCACCAGTTGACCTCAGGAAAATAGTCGTTATAAGGACCGTAATTCCCCGTAGCGTAGGCATTTTTCCACGCCGATATTGTCGATTCGGGAATCATAGACCCCCATTGTTTGTCGTTGTATACTGCTTCGTTCCACATCTCCATCGAGGTAACATAATCGGCGTATTTTGGCGCCGAAAGCGGGTTCTTGAATCCGAAATTGGCAGACGCATTCACGACAGGACGTTGATTGACGCCACGTTTGGTAGTAACAATGATCACGCCGTTACCTCCTTTCACACCGTAAACTGCAGTGGCGGCGGCATCCTTCAGTATTGAAATAGACTCAATCTCATTGGGATCAACATCGTTGAAATCGCGATCCACACCATCTACCAAACAAAGCGGTTGACTACCTTGCCATGACCCTATACTGCGAATATAAATATTACCTGCATCGCGCCCCGGCAAGCCTGTATTGACGTCAACCACGACGCCGGGCATCATCCCTTGAATAGCCTGCGATACGGAGGTAACCGACCCAGACTTCAACAAGTCATCGCCTTTGACCTGTGTAACGGCGCCCACCATAGTGGCTTTCTTTTGCACGCCGTAACCAACTACCACAACTTCTTCGATTGTGTTCGCATTTTCGGTCAGCGTAATACGAATATTCCGCCGATCACCTACTACCACTTCCTGAGAGGTGTATCCGATGTAAGAAAATAGCAAAACAGACTCCTGCGAAGGTACTACAATGGAAAAATTTCCATCAAGATCGGTTATTGTTCCCTGCGTCGTTCCCTTGATGGCAACGCTTACACCGGGTAACATATCAAGTCCGTCGGAAACAGTTCCTGTAACAACAATTCTTTGCTGCACAGGCTCCATGTTGCCAGAATCAGGACTTGCAGGCAACGAAAAACCCGTTGCGGTCACCTCGACAAGTGCGGAAAAAATAAACGCGAATAATAATCTTAAGAATTTACTCATTTTTTTAATGTTTGAGGGCGCTAACCGGCACTCCGAAACAACAAAAAGTTGCCTACATCTCATAATGATTACTTGTATTAGAATTAAACATATATATCAATTTTTAGGGTTATTTTTTGTTCTTCACATCCGTTAAATTTATTTTACAAAGTTAAATTTGTTTTACAAACATATAATAATAAAAATATTCTTCACCAAAAAGTAATGATTTGGTAAATAAAATATTTTTATCTATCAGTAAATAAGGGAAATAAGAAAGCAGGTGAGTAGATATTATTGAAACGATATAGAACCGATTTTCTTTATTTTTTCTTCAAAATCATCTTGGTCTATTTTTGCTTTTTTTCTCAATTTGCTTTTGTAATTATAGATGGTCTGTACAGAATTGCGGAGAAAAACTGCGATTTGGTTTGTATCAGTAATCCCCAGCCGAATAAGCGCCAAAATGCGCAGTTCGGTGTTGAGGCTCTTTTTTTCCTGATACCCTTCACCTTCTTTCAGCAGAGAATTAACTTTTTCGACAAAACCGGGATACAGTTTCAGAAAAACTTTGTCGAAGTTGTTGAACAACTCGTTGATGGCTTCGTTAACAGCATGCTCCGAAGAAACCAGATGGTGTAAATCATCTATTTGACGGGCATTAACTTTTCGTTTGATCAGTGTCCTGTAATTATCCATTTTATCAATATATACAGAGCATTGATTCATAAAATACCCAATATATTCTTCTTTGACTAAATTGGCTTCATCCAAATTTCTGTTCAACTCGATAAGTTGTTCGTTGACAAGCTTCAGGTTTTTTCTCGCTTTAGAAACAATCTTGTTCTGTCGAAAAACATGAAACACAGTAATAACCAATACTATAACAAGAAAAATAAGTAGTATCATAAATAGATATAGCCGGCTTTTTTGTTGCTGGATTTTAAATAGATACGTATTTTCAATCATTGGTAGCACACGCCCAATCACTGTATTTCTGAAACGGGAATTATAAAAATTGGCATCTTCCAAAGCCACTGTCACATAGTTGTAAGCCCTGTTAATATCCCCTTCCTCGTATAAAAGCATGGCTAAGGTCAAAAGCGCTTCATTTTCTTTTATACACATTTTAATATCAGCAATAGATGCAAGGATGAGATACTTCTTTTCCTGATAACTGCTATCCATCAAATGATACAACTTTGCCATGCTCATAGCCCCTATGACGTAACTGTTTTCAGAAGAATTTTGCTTGACGTATATCTCCTTCAGAATATTATAAGCCTCATTGTATTTGCCAGTTTCCTGCAATTTAAACGCTATTTCTTTACGATGTAAATCGCTATTTTCGGGTAGCGTGGCAATGAGCATCTCCCTGTAAGCCGCTATTTTTTTGCTGTATTCGACAGAAAGATTACTGTCATTGGTATATTGATTCAAATTTTCGTAATATCTGATATAATACCAGCAATACATGGAACGCAAGTTCGGACTTGCCAGATCTTCGTATCGGATGGCGCTCAACAGATCATTGGCCTGTGTGAATAATCCCGAACGGGAATAGAGAAATGACAGTTGCAATTTGCTGTTCTGTAAATAGTATTCGTGATTAAGTTTCTGAGCAATATCCAATCTTTTCTGAATGTACACTTTAGCCGAGTCATGAATAAACGATAAATATCCGTTGATAATATTTCCTATAATACGGTATTGTTCTTCCAAAGAACAGTCGCGGGTAAGTTCCTTTTTAAACTGCCGGATTTCCGATTCTCTTTTTTCCACATACAGAGATCGTTCTGCAATAGTTTTATCCAAATCATCCAGCAGTATATCAATTTCATTTTTTGCCTGTCCCGGAACAAAATGGATGACACAACAAAACATGATAAATAGCAACTTTTTTATTACTTCTGCTTTCTTCATATTACAAAGGTAAGATTTTTTTTTATTTCTGTGCAATTTGTCATGCACCCGATAAATTTGAATAAATAAAATCTACCGAATTCGTTTCATTTTCTTTAGCGTTATTCTACTTTATTTTGGTGGAGGAGGAACAAAAAAGCTTCTGAAATTCATTGATATTCAGAAGCTTTGCTTAGTTTTTCTTTGTTTTGATTTTTTATCCTGTGATCCACCTGGGGCTCGAACCCAGGGCCCCATCCTTAAAAGGGATGTGCTCTACCTGCTGAGCTAGTGAATCGGCCTACTACTTTTTAAAAACGGGTACAAAGGTAAAATTTTTTTCAAAATTGCAAGAAACTTCGTTGCTTTTTGAGGGATTGGGGAAAAGTTAAGCTTCGCCTACGGGTCCAATAATTGGAGGAATGTTGCTTTGTCCATGCAGGCGGATTTCTCCAAATTGAGCTTCGTATTTTTTTACATTGTCTATCAATGCCATCATGAGTCGCTTGGAATGTTCCGGCGTCAACACGATCCGGGATTGCACTTTAGCCTTTGGAACTCCCGGCATTGCACGGACGAAATCTACTACAAATTCCGATGAAGAATGAGCTATTATTGCAAGATTAGAATAAATACCTTGTGCAATCTCTTCGTTCAATTCTATTTGAAGACCATTATCTTTCTGTTGATTTTCCATTATTAATTTGTTTTACTTGTGAGAATCAAAAAACCTGATTTAATTTACAAAGATAATTTAAATCGCCGGCAACTCAATAATTAAATCAAAAAAGTTTCATTATCTAATTTTTAAACCTACCTTTGCACGATTTTTAATGGAACAAAAAGAATAAATGAGTCAAGTGGATAAGAAATATGAAGTCGACCTCACGACAAGTTCTCCGTTTGACGATGTTATTATCAATAATAAATGATGCGTTGGTTTTGTTTCCAACGCATTTTTTTTGTTTGAATTTATTAAAACCAATATATTATGTCTACAAAGAAGGAAATTAAAAAGGTCTTGGTTTTAGGGTCGGGCGCCTTGAAGATAGGACAAGCAGGCGAGTTTGATTATTCGGGTTCACAAGCATTGAAAGCATTGAAGGAAGAGGGAATTAATACTGTTTTAATTAATCCTAACATTGCTACCATACAAACTTCGGAAGGTGTGGCCGATAAAGTATATTTTCTTCCTATTACTCCTTATTTTGTTGAAGAAGTTATTAAAAAAGAGCAACCTGATGGTATTTTCCTTGCATTCGGAGGACAAACTGCTTTGAATTGCGGCACGGAAATGTATTTAAGCGGAACTTTGAAAAAATATGGAGTGGAAGTATTAGGAACTTCTGTAGAAGCTATCATGTATACCGAAGACCGTGATTTATTTACAAAAAAACTGAACGAAATTCATGCGAAAACACCCATTAGTCAAGCTGTTGAAAACATGGAAGATGCCATTGCGGCAGCTAACAAAATCGGATTTCCCGTCATGGTGCGTTCTGCGTATGCTTTGGGGGGCTTAGGAAGCGGTATCTGTAAAGATTTGGACGAATTTAAAATATTGTGTGAAAGTTCATTTTCTTATTCCAAACAAATTTTGGTAGAAGAATCTTTAAAAGGTTGGAAAGAAATAGAATTTGAAGTGATACGCGATAAGAACGACCATTGTTTTACGGTTGTTCCGATGGAAAATTTAGATCCGCTTGGTATTCACACAGGAGAAAGTATCGTAGTAGCGCCTATTTGCACCTTGACTAAAGAACAGGTTGCCCTGTTGGAAGATATTGCTCGGCAAGTTGTACGCCATATAGGAATCGTAGGAGAATGTAATATCCAATATGCACTGAATCCTTTTACCAACGATTACCGTATTATTGAAATTAATGCCCGTTTAAGCCGTTCCTCTGCATTGGCATCTAAGGCAAGCGGTTATCCTTTGGCATTTGTTGCGGCCAAATTGGCGTTGGGATATTCTCTCGACCAGATTGGCGAAATGGGTACGCTCAACTCGGCATATATAGCGCCTTCGGTTGATTATATGATTGTGAAAATTCCACGTTGGGATTTAACCAAATTTACAGGAGTTTCCCGTCAGATTGGTTCAAGTATGAAATCGGTTGGAGAAATCATGTCAATCGGAAAATCGTTCGAAGAAATCATACAAAAAGGTTTGCGAATGATAGGGCAGGGCATGCATGGTTTTGTCGGAAACAGGGATTTGGAATTTAAGAATTTAGACGAAGAATTGGCTAATCCTACCGACTTGCGCATTTTTGCTATTGCGAAGGCTTTGGAAGAAGGTTATTCGGTTGAACGCATTTATGAATTGACAAAAATCGATCAATGGTTCCTCGAAAAGTTGAAAAATATCGTGGATTATTCAAAGAAATTGCAATCCTACGGTACATTGGAAAATCTGCCGGTAGATGTCTTAAAAGAAGCGAAACGACTTGGATTCTCTGATTTCCAGATAGCGCGCTTGGTAGAAGATCCGGCCGGAAATATGGAGAAAGAAAACCTTCGCGTAAGAGCGCTCAGAAAGAAAAATAATATTCTTCCTGCCGTCAAACGTATTAATACGATAGCATCTGAAGATCCGGATTTAACCAATTATTTATATGTAACTTACGGCGCCTCTGAAAATGATATACCGTATTATAAGAATGAAAAAAATGTAATTGTATTAGGTTCGGGAGCTTATAGAATTGGCTCTTCCGTCGAGTTCGACTGGTGTTCCGTGAATGCGGTTGAAACAGTTCGTAAATTCGGATACAAAGCAATTATGATCAATTACAATCCTGAAACTGTTTCCACGGATTATGATATGTGCGACCGGTTGTATTTCGATGAACTTTCATTGGAAAGGGTACTTGATATAATTGATTTGGAATCGCCTAAAGGTGTTATTGTATCGGTCGGAGGACAAATACCTAATAATCTGGCCATGAAATTATACCGTCAGCAAGTACCTATTCTGGGAACTTCGCCGGTAAGTATCGACAGGGCCGAAAACCGGCATAAATTCTCAAGCATGCTCGATCAATTGGGTATCGATCAACCTCAATGGAAAGAGTTGACCAGTTTGAAAGAAATCAATGAGTTTGTTGAAAAAGTGGGTTTCCCTGTGTTGATTCGTCCTTCTTATGTTCTTTCCGGCGCAGCAATGAATGTTTGTTATAGCAACGAAGATATGGAAGCGTTCTTGAAATTGGCGGCTAAGGTTTCAAAAGAATATCCGGTAGTTGTGTCGGAATTTCTTCAAAATGCCAAAGAGATAGAGTTTGATGCGGTTGCTAAAAATGGAGAAGTCGTGGAATATGCTATTTCGGAACATGTGGAATTTGCGGGAGTTCATTCCGGGGATGCCACTTTGGTTTTCCCCGCCCAGAAAATATATTTCGAAACAGCCCGTCGTATTAAAAAAGTGGGTAAAATGATTGCTAAAGAATTAAATATCAGCGGACCGTTCAATATACAATTCCTGGCGAAAAATAATGAAGTGAAAGTAATCGAATGTAACTTGAGGGCTTCACGCTCTTTCCCCTTTGTTTCTAAAGTGTTGAAAAGGAATTTTATAGAAACGGCCACCAAAATAATGTTGGATGTTCCTTATGAAAAACCCGACGGTTCGGCATTCGACATTGACCATATCGGAGTAAAAGCCTCACAATTTTCATTTACCCGTCTGCACAAAGCCGATCCGATTTTAGGAGTGGATATGTCTTCTACCGGCGAAGTGGGCTGCATAGGCGACGATTATGATGAAGCATTGCTATCGGCCATGATTGCAGTAGGCTATAGCGCTCCGGTCAAAGGTATTTTGATTTCATCGGGAGCGGCAAAATCAAAGGTCGATTTACTGGAGGCCTGCCATTTACTGCAAAAAAGGAATTATGAGATTTATGCAACTTCAGGAACTCAAAAATTTTTAGTAGAAAATGGAATTAAGGCGATAATTGTAGACTGGCCTGATGAAGGAGGAAATAATAATATTCTTGATATTATGTCTAAACATAAAATCGATTTGGTAATCAATATTCCTAAAAATAATACCCACAGGGAACTGACTAACGGATATAAAATCCGCAGGGCTGCTATTGATCACAATATTCCGTTACTTACCAATGCTCGTTTGGCAAGCGCATTTATCGAAGCTTTTTGCACAATGAATGAAAAAAATATTCAGATAAAAAGCTGGCAAGAATATTGTTAAGAATAGAAATATATTTACCTTTGCATCTTGAAAAAAGTATGAATATGAATGTTTTACTAATTAATAATTGAAATTATGAACAAAATTTTGAACAAACTATTTTTGTTAATAGCTATTGCAGTAGTTATTCCTGTGTTTACTTCATGTAGTGATAATAATGGAGACACAAGCTCAGATTATGCTCAGGGAATTGTTGGCACTTATAATGGATATATGACCGGCACAGTAGGAGGGACATTGCCTATTGATAAAATTTCTGATGTGAATATCACTGTTGCTTATGTATCTGAGAATAATGCTACATTAACACTCAATGAAACAATTTCAACCGCTGTAGGCGATATTCCGTTAAATGTTACTTGCCCTGTAACAACTTCAGGAAAAGATGGCAAAACACAAATAGTAGGGAAGGCGACTGCTACATTTGAAAATCCTATTTATATTATGGATCAAAAGTTGACAGAACTTTCTATAACGGTTGACGGAATGATAGATTCTACTGGAGCTGCTGAAATCAATATTAAAGATGCAACGACGGGTGGTTTTATGGTTACCGTAACATTTAATGGAAACGCAAACTCAAATTATGATTATGCTCAAGGGATCGTTGGCACTTATAATGGAGACATGACCGGCAGCGCAGGAGGAATGGCTATTGATAAAATTTCTGATGTGAATATCACTGTTGCTTATGTGTCTGAGAATGCAGCTACATTGACACTCAATGAAACAATCCCAACCGTTGTAGGCGATATTCCGTTAAATGTTACTTGTCCTGTAGCAACTTCAGTAAAAGATGGTAAAACACAAATAGCAGGAAATGTGACTGCTAATTTTGAAAATCCTATTGATATTATGGGCGCTCCTATATCTGCACTTCCTATAACCGTTGATGGAACGATAGATTCTACTGGAGTTGCCGTAATCAATATTAAAGATGCAGCGACGGGTGGTTTTATGGTTACCGTAACATTTAACGGAACGCTTGTCGCCGCCAAATAACACTCAGATTGTAAAAAAAGAGTGTTAAGACAAATATGAGCTAAAGCAAAAGGGTGTTTTTACACCCTTTTTTGTTATATCCTTATTACAAAATTTATATCTTTGTCCCTTTAATCAAAAGAAAAAACAATAATGAAAACACTGATTACTTTTATTTTGTCAATTAGTTTTGTTTGCCAGTCTTTTGCGCAAACAGTAAAAGGATATGTTTATGATGCTAAAACAGAAGAACCGCTGACCGGAGTTAGCGTTTTTTACAAAGATAAAGGAACCATTACAGATATGAATGGCTATTATGAGCTGAAAGTTCCTGACGGAAGTTTGATTCTCACTTTTTCTTATTTGGGATATGAAGCTCAGAAACAACCGCTGGTGCTTTCACGGGAACAAGTCACAAACTTGAATGTGTATCTTAAGATACAAACAAACATGATTGACGAGGTGGTGGTTAGCGTGGGACGCTACGAACAAAAGCTTAGTGAAGTTACTGTATCTATGGAAATGTTGAAAGCCGGCGACATTATCAAACAAAATGCAACCGATTTAAGCGTAGCTCTTAATACTTTGCCGGGAGTGGATATTACGGATAAACAACCTTCTATCAGAGGTGGTAGTGGTTGGACTTATGGAGTGGGAAGCCGCAGTCTTATATTGGTCGATGGGATGTCGGTGCTTTCTCCCGGCGTAGGTGAAATCAATTGGAATATTATTCCGATGGAAAATGTAGACCAGGTGGAAATTATCAAAGGCGCATCTTCTGTTTTATACGGATCTTCGGCATTGAACGGGGTGATTAATGTGCGTACCAAGCGTCCGGGTTTGGAACCTCAAACAACTTTTAATACTTATTTGGGTGTTTATATGCAGCCTAAAAATAAAGATTATGTTTGGTGGGGAGAGGATTTTTGGCATGAAGGTAAATTTTCTGTGGTTCCTATTGGAAGGAAGGAGCTGTTTTCGGGTATTCGTAATCCTCTCTATACAGGAATTGATGTTTCACATTCAAGAAGAATTGGCGATTGCTGGGATGTCTCTGCCGGTTTGGATTTATATACCAACGAAGGGTATCGTGTCGATGATTACAATCAACGAGTGCGTTTTGGAGGAAACCTTACTTATCACGATCCGAATCACAAGGGAATGAATTATGGATTGAATGCTAACGTATTATCTAATGATTATTCGGGATTTTTCATCTGGCGGTCGGCTAATGAACCTTATGTTCAGTCGCCAATGACCAATATGAGCCGTCAGGGCAACGCATTCTATATCGATCCCTTTTTCAATTATTATAATGAAAGCAACAAAACAAGCCATAAAGTAAAAGGACGCTATTATTATAAATCGGAACAGATTATTTCAAATTCCGTCGATAAATCGGCAATGGATATCCTGAATCAGATGAACTTTGATATGAGTACTCTACCTGAAATAATTAATATTGCACAAGATCCTACCACTTTGCTCTCCGACTTTTTACCTCTTTTCTTAGCAGGAGATATGCAAGGTTTATCCGATAAAATTTCAGATATGGGCGAACATTTCTTTCCGGGAGCCAAAGCCCCTGATTATATAGATTTAATGTCGTGGATCATGGCTCGGACGCCATTGCCTCAAAACCAGTCGGAGATTCTTCCCTGGTTGACCAATATTAATAATCCTAAGAATAATAATTCACCGGCCGATCAAACTTCTTCTTATTATTTGGATTATCAGTTCAATAAGAAAATAGATGATGCGCAATTTACAACAGGATTGACTTTCGAACATGTTTCAAACAATTCACCGATAACCGGTTTTCACCAGAGTGATAATATCGGCGCTTATTTCCAATATGATCAAAAATTCTTCGACAAATTGAATCTTTCTTTAGGTGCACGTTTTGAGTATTATCGCGTAGATTCGTTGTATAAAGAAGCCGAGACGAATTACTTTGGTTTGAAAATGCCTTTCAAACCGGTTTTCCGGGCAGGATTAAATTATGAATTAACGCCTTATACTTTCCTTCGCGCCTCTGTCGGACAAGGTTACCGTTATCCTTCCATTACCGAAAAATTTGTCTATAAAGATATTGGAGGTATTGCCGCTTTCCCCAATAGCGATTTGAGGCCTGAAAGCGGGCTCAATACGGAATTGGGTGTAAAACAAGGTTATAAGATCGGTAATTTTATGGGATATGTCGACTTAGCCGGATTTTATACTTATTACAGAGATATGATTGAGTTCCAATTCGGATTGTTCAATAATACCACTTATGATTATGTGAATAATCTGTCGGATGTAATTACGATGATAACCAACGGCCAAATGCCCGGATTGGGCACCCGTTTTGCCAATGTAGCCCGCGCTAAGATTTCCGGACTGGACTTTTCTATCAATGGATTATGTAATATATCTCCGGAAACGAAATTGACTTATAGTTTGGGCTATGTTTTTATCAACCCTATTGATGCGGATTGGAAAGAAAAGGCAGCTTACCACTCTACCGATCCGTTGGATATGAAAGAGAAATCCAACGATTCGCAATACTTGAAATATCGCCAGAAACATTCTTTTAAAGGAGTTTTCGATCTTGAATGGAACCGGTTGGATTTGGGTGTAAATACGACATATAAGTCAAAAACGCTTGCCGTAGATTATTTTATGGTAGACGAACGGGATAAACCGCAACCCGATATTATGGATCTTGTGCGCAGCATGATTTTCTCGGGTTTGCACGATTATTGGATGGAACACAATACAGGTTATTTTGCTATGGATTTTCGCATGGGCGTTAAAATCACCAAGAATGTTCAGATGTGGGGAATGTTGAATAATTTATTGAATACCGAATATTCGGTTCGCCCGATGGATGTTTCTCCTCCGCGCACATTTATACTTCAGCTAAATGCTAAATTTTGAGATACAAATAAAAAATATCATGCAAGCAATTTATTCAAAAATTATTTCAGGATTACTCAATGTTTCCGAACGTCAGATTTCCAAAACAATCGGTTTGTTAGATGAAGGCGCTACCATTCCTTTCATCAGCCGGTATCGTAAAGAAGTTACAGGAGAATTGGACGAGGTAGCTGTCGGAGCCATCAAACAACATTATGAAAAACTACAGGAATTAAGTAAACGTAAAGAAACTATTCTGCAAACGATTGAAGAACAGGAAAAGCTGACGCCTGAGTTAAAAAAGCGTATTGAAGATTGTTGGGATTCCACCGAATTGGAAGACATTTATCTTCCCTACAAACCCAAAAGACAAACGAAAGCGGAAATTGCACGTAAAAAAGGTCTGGAGCCTTTGGCTAAAATCATTATGTTGCAATTTGAACGGGATGTACATGGTAAAGCCATGTCGTTTGTAAAAGATGATGTGAAAGACGTAGATGAGGCATTGCAGGGAGCGCGTGATATTATTGCCGAGTGGATCAACGAAGACGAAGGAGCAAGAAATGCAATCCGTAATATTTTCAGGCGTGAAGCTGTTATCTCTTCGAAAGTGGTTAAAGGAAAAGAGGAAGAAGCTGCCAAATACAGGGATTATTTCGATTTCAGCGAACCGTTGGCGCGTTGCTCTTCCCACCGGCTGTTAGCCATGAGGAGAGGAGAAACGGAAGGCTTTTTACGTGTAAGCATTTCTCCTGAAGATGAAAAGTGTTTAGATGCTTTAGACCGCAAATTTGTGAAAGGAAATACCGAAGCATCGGAACAGGTCGAAATCGCGGTGACAGATAGCTACAAGCGTTTACTTAAACCTTCGATAGAAACCGAATTTTCCAATCTTTCGAAAGAAAAAGCAGATGAACAGGCCATTAAGGTTTTTGCCGAAAATCTGAAACAATTATTGCTTTCTCCTCCATTGGGACAAAAGCGAGTGTTGGGAGTGGATCCGGGCTATCGCACAGGTTGCAAGTTGGTATGTTTAGATGCACAGGGAGTTTTGCTTCACAATGAAACCATATATCCGCATCCTCCGCAGAATGAAAGGAGCAAAGCCGGAATGAAAGTAGTCTCTTTGGTTTCAACTTACAATATAGATGCTATTGCTATTGGAAACGGAACTGCCAGCCGCGAAACAGAGGAATTTATAACCAATCAGAGATACGACCGTAAGGTGCAGGTTTTTGTCGTTAGCGAAGATGGGGCTTCTATTTATTCCGCTTCAAAAATTGCACGGGAGGAATTTCCGGAATATGATGTAACCGTGCGGGGAGCAGTAAGCATTGGTCGCCGGTTAATGGATCCGTTGGCCGAATTGGTGAAAATCGATCCGAAATCAATTGGCGTCGGACAATACCAGCACGATGTGGATCAGACGAAATTAAAACAATCGCTCGATCAGACTGTTGAAAATTGTGTGAATCAAGTGGGAGTAAACCTGAATACTGCAAGTAAACATTTGTTGACCTACATTTCGGGATTAGGTCCTTCGCTGGCTCAAAATATCGTAGATTACCGCACGGAAAAAGGAGTATTCAACAGCAGGAAAGAATTATTGAAAGTACCAAGATTAGGAGAAAAAGCGTATGAACAATGCGCCGGATTCTTGCGAATTCCAGACGCGAAAAATCCGTTGGATAACTCTGCCGTTCACCCGGAAAGCTACCATATAGTAGAAAAAATGGCTACCGATTTGAATAGCGATGTCGCCACGCTCATTTCCGACAAACCTTTGAAAAAACAATTGAAGTTGGAAAACTACCAAACCGGCACGATCGGTATGCCGACTTTGTTAGACATCATGAACGAATTAGATAAACCGGGTAGAGATCCTCGTCAGGGAATACAGTTCTTTGAATTCGACAAATCAGTTAAGACAATGGCAGACTTGCGGGAAGGAATGGCGCTTCCGGGAATCATAAGCAATATTACCAATTTCGGTTGCTTTGTCGATATAGGCGTTAAAGAAAAGGGGTTGGTGCATATTTCCGAGATGGCCGACCGGTTTGTTTCCGACCCGACGGAAATTGTCAAATTACATCAGCATGTGCAAGTGAAGGTTTTGAGTGTCGATTTGGAACGAAAGAGGATTCAACTTTCGATGAAATTGAATTAGGAGTATTCCTTTTTTCTCCCGATAAAATTCCATTTAGTGATGTTTCCGACCTATTGCCGTCAGTTAAAACTGACGGATAACAGAAGGTGTATAAAGTATATGCTCGTTTCGTATACAGTCTCACTAACTATTTTATTATTATACTGTTCGGCTGAAAAAATTTCACACATTAATTTTTTGTAGTTAACATTCTCTATCAATGTATCATTAGAGAGTGTGTATGAAAATGTTGTAGCCCAACCGCAATAACATGTGCCCATCATCTCTTGCAAAACATTCCATTTGTTGCCTTCTTTCAACAATTCATGATAATTAAATAAAAGGTACAATGTCCAGTAAATGTAACATAAAAAAATAACATTCGAAAATATTTTGATTAAAACATGCAATGCTTCATCTAACATTTATGTTCCAAAAGTCAAGGTGACTTCTAAATTAGAAAAAATCATTTTCTAAAAATTCTTTCAAAGCCTTTTTATATTCGGCATCTGATATGGTGGAAAATTCGCCTTTGTCATATATTTCAACCAAAATAACGACATTTTCTTCTGCTTTAATGCACAAATCATATGAAATAATCCGTGCACCACCACTTTTGCCTCTGTTTTTAGATTTTATGGCGATTCGTATTTTTCTAAAACCACCACCCAAATTATCGCCAATATCGGGATTTTGATTGTATTCTTTTTTGAACTCTTCAAGATCGGTTTTTAAAGAAAGATATTTTTTCTTTAGTAGCTTGTACGAACGTTCAAAAGTAGGTGTAGGAATAAATATATGTTGCATTTTTTGTCACTCTTCATTCAACAAATCATCTAAAGTTTTATAACTTGAAGTTCCATTTAGGGCAATGTCAATCGCCATATTTTTACTTTCTTGCAACGCTGTTTTAAAAGCGGCTATTCTCCGATTTTCCACTGCTTCGTTATTTTGACGACGGATAATCCCTGAGCCTATTAAACCTTCAAGCACTTGCCTTGTATATTTATTTTGCTCATTGTATTCTATAACCATTGTTGCCATTGTATTCTATTTTTTACAGAATTTGTTTCACCATAACTATACAAAGGTAAGTGAAAAATTTATTCTTTTACCCTTTTCACTTCACTAATTATTCAGAAATTAAATAATATTAAAATAGATATAAGTTTTATTCAATTATAATTTCGTTTTATTGAATATATTTTTATCTTTGCGAAAAAATATCATCTATAATGTTACCGTGTATATGTCCGAGTTGTCAGTCTCAACTTAAAGTGAAAAGCTTGAAATGCGACGTATGCCAGACTGAAGTTTCCGGTCTGTATGAGTTACCTGCATTGGCGCGTCTTTCGCCCGATGACCAGCAGTTTGTTCTACAATTCGTCAAATGTAGCGGAAGCCTCAAGGATATGGCTAAATACATGAATTTGAGCTATCCGACTGTCCGTAACCTATTGGATGATATTATTGAACGTTTGAAAAAGGAAGAAATTAAAACAAAATAAAGATATGGAGAAAAAAGTTTTTAGGTCGAGAATTAGTGTGTTGCTGAGTGTTATTATTTTACTTGCCATTTTACCGGTGATTATTGTCCCGATAGTTCATTCGGATAATATTTTCAATCACGGATTTTACGTCAGTTTTGGAGTGATGATATTTGTAATTTTTCTTTTGGGCGGAATCCGGTATGAAATTACTGATGAGAAACTTCTGATTAAAATGTATGGGTTTCTTAACGGAAGCTATTCCATATCACAAATTACATCTGTTGAACGTTCGTATAATTTGCTTTCTTCTCCGGCAGCTTCCCTAAAAAGGTTGCGTGTTGATATCAAAGAGGGGTATGGGAAATGGCTGCCTTATTGTTTAATTTCTCCTGTTCGGGAGCAGGAATTTTTGGAAACATTAAAGAGAATGAATCCGGATATTGATATTCGTGTGAACGATAAAATAGAGTGGTGGCGCTTTTGGGATTGGGATTTTTAAGTAACTGAAAATTAAAATTGTAACATTATGAAAGCAAAATGGTTAATTAATCCTTTCGAGCGTATTGCCGGTTGGCAGGCGCTGGTTATTGGCATTGCCGCTATGGCGCTTACAGCTATTATCGGCAAACTTAATCAAGTTGCCTTTGATGGCGTGTTGGACGTTCATGTGGGTGCAACATTCAATTTGTCGGCGTCTTTTATCATGCAAGCCGTTAATTTTCTTGCCTTATTCTTAACCATGTGGCTGGCAGGCGTTTGTTTTTCTAAAACCAAGTTGCGAACGATTGATGTGGCGGGAACCATGGCTCTGTCGCGAGCGCCGATGTTATTGCTGGCGATTATCTGTTTTCTGCCGGTTGTTCCCAAAACTCTTTTAGATGTTCCGAGTTTGATTATTTTTACTCTCATCTGCATACTATTTGTTATATGGATGATAGTCCTGATGTACAATGCATACTCGGTATCGTGCCATTTGAAAGGCGGCAGGGCGGTTGTTTCATTTATCGGCGCTTTGTTAGTCGCTGAAATTATTTCAAAAGTTATACTCTTTCTATTGAGCAGTCATTTATTGATTGCTTCAGGGAATTTGCAGCATTACAGCTGTTGAAACTCTCATTCCTCCTCAGGAACAAATCGTCATTCCTCAGAATCAAACTATTCAGCAAACGACAGCGATTATAGTAGAAGCGTTACAAAAATCTGATATAAAAACAGTTAGGGTTTACTTCGATGAAACGATGAAAAAAAGCTTATCTGAATCTCAGATGAATATGGCATGGACGTCGGTCACTTTGCTAAAAGGAGAATTAAAATCCGCAGATACAAATGTTGAAGTAACACGCCATGGAGAATATGATATTTTATTAATACCCTGTACATTTGAGAAAGGCAGTCTGAATATCCAATTAGCATTTAATCATGAAGGGGAAATCAGCGGATTGTATTTTAAGTAGATTGAATATCCCATCTTAATGACCTTTTCAATTACCCTGCACCATCTGATCTCCAATCCATTTTCCCGAAACGGCAACGCCATCTTTCGGGAAAAATACGCCAAAGCCGTTTCGTTCGCCATTTTCCCAGCGTCCGAACCAAAAACCGCCGACTTGCCAATAATAAACGCCAAAACCATCACGGATTCCATTTTTGGTTTCTCCTTCATAATAATCTCCCGAGGTATAGTTTATTTTTTCAAATTTGTAAGACGAATAACCGGAAGAAGGATAAGTATTCAAATATTTACCATTGTCGTATTTACCGTAATAAACTAATTTTCCGGTAGCATCATATTCAGCTCCGTCACCGTGTTGTAATCCGGCGTTCCAATCTCCGACATATCTATTTCCATTATTCCACAGAAATATACCAAGTCCATTTTGGAGATTATCTTTCCATTGTCCAATGTACTTATCGCCGGTATTCCATGTAAATACTCCGTATCTTGTTTTCATTCCAAGAATAGAAAATCCGGTGTAGGTTCCATTCTCATAATTAGTTGTCACAAATTCTTCTTTTAATAGATTGGGACCGGCTGATTGCGGTGGGCCGGCAACTGTTTGATTCGTTGTGGTAATTCTTACATTTGGAGAAACAGAATAACCTCCTGAAGCCAGTTTGGCAAATCTTTCATCAGTTGATAAATTATCATGATTTTTCAAAGGTATGACTTCTTTTCCCGTCATATCAATAAAACCATACCTGCCATTCAATTCCGCAATAGTCAAACCGTTATGAAAAGGCGATACAAAATCGTATTTTAAAGGAATAACTTCCCTACCTGTTTTATCGATATAACCACACTTGCTGTTTACCTCTACAGATGCAAAACCATCGCTAAAAGGGAATGCGAAATCATATTTTAGGGGGATTACTGCTCTGCCGACCCTGTCGACAAATCCATATTTACCATTTAATTTTACAATGGCAAGATCTTCATTAAAGTCATCGACTTCATCGTACCTCAGTTTCCAGTCTGTTTGTGCGTTTACTAAAAAACAAGCACACAACGTTAGTAAAAATAAAATTGTTTTTTTCATTTTGTGTATACCTTTGTGTTATTGAGAGGCTAAAGTTAAACAATATTTTCAAAACATACAACCATTTCGCAATCACTGCAATTAAATTCCAACTTTAACCGTGTTTGGTTGGACAATAAATATAACGGATCTTTAATGTCTTTTATTGTTCCGTTTTGTTTTGGACAATATCCGAAGCTATATTTGATACAATGTTTTGTAAACATAAGAGGGACATTTGCAGGAGGAGACAATTCGTAGGCAGATTCAATATTTGCGACTCCGTGCTGCCGGTAAAATTCTTTTGCATAACGGTTTGAAACATTTCCCAAATAAGTCAGATGATTTTTAGGGAATTGATGCATTGTTGGTTGTATCTTCGAAGATTTGACCGGACGGGATTCGATTCTGGCGATCATTAATGCTTCAATTGTTTTTCTTTTCAAATCCGACAGATAAGAAGAGGGAATAAACCAATTCTTGGAAAAATTCAACTGCAAATCTGTCAATTCAAATATTGTGTTTCCTATTTTTGAAAGTTGTATTCGAATGTTCTCTTCTTGGTTTTTATTCGCGATTTCTTTCTGTAACGATTCGGAAAAAGAAGCCGGACAACCATCTTCGTCGGTAGCCGTTAATCGAAAGCCATTTTCTATATCTTCCAAACAGAAATCAACAGCTATTTTTCTTTCGGCAGATGGTTTTAATAATAATTTTTCGAATTCATGGTCATAATTACGGTAAAGAATAACTCCCTGTTTCAAACGTGGCATTTCTGCCGGAAAAACTTTATCTCCTTCCGTCCGGTTTACTTTAAATCCTTTTAATTCGCCCTTTTCATCCATGAAGCACAAGCCGTCTCCATTATGAATAGCGTGCCGGATTGAGGCTGTAAAATAGTTATTATTCAAGTCTTTAACTGTACCAACGGCTTCTCCTGAAGATTTTGGAGTATTGAATGATTCAATATCTTTTCTTTTTCCGAAAATGAAATAATCCGTAAATCCACGGTTAAAACTTTTTTCCGGATTAGGCGTAAAAAAGAGAATTGATTTACCCGATGAGGCTTTGTGATACTCTGGACGGCGGGAAAATATTTCGTCTAATTTTTGCCGGTAATGAGCAGTGATATTTTTCACATAGGAAACATCTTTCAACCGGCCTTCTATTTTCAAAGAAGAAACTCCGGCATCCAATAAAGCTTCAAGGTTTTTGGTTTGGTTCAGGTCTTTCAGCGATAATAAATGTTTTCCTGCTGCGAGCGTTTTTCCTTTCGCATCTTGCAAAGTATAAGGCAGCCGGCAATATTGGGCGCAAGCTCCACGGTTAGCGCTCCTTCCCGATAGCGCCTGACTCAAATAACATTGTCCGCTGTAGGAAACGCAAAGCGCTCCATGAATGAATACTTCCAGCGGCACAGTTGTTTGCTCTGCAATTTCCCTGATTTGATTCAATGATAATTCCCGTGCCAGTACAACTTGTGAAAATCCGGCATCTTCCAAAAATTTTACCTTTTCAAGATTACGATTATCGTTTTGAGTACTCGAATGGATTGCGATTGGAGGAAGATTCATCTGCAAAATCCCCATGTCCTGAATAATTAAAGCATCGGCGCCGGCTTTGTAAATTTTCCGGATAAGAGATTCTGCTTCCGAAAGTTCGGAATCATACAAAATAGTGTTGAGAGCAACATATACTTTTGCAAAATACTGGTGAGCAAAATCGCACAGCGTTTTAATATCTTCGATGGAATTTCCGGCAGCAATGCGGGCGCTGAATTGAGGCGCTCCGATATAAACGGCATCTGCTCCGTGTTTGATAGCTTCAATTCCACATTCAAGATTTTTTGCGGGAGCCAGCAGTTCTATTTTTCGTGCCAATTTCATCTGAATTTTTACCCCTAAATCCCCTAAAGGGGACTTTTGGTGTCGTTAAACTTTATAGCTTTCTATGGTTTATCACTAATCAAGTCCCCTTCAGGGGATTTAGGGGTAAAATATTAAGGCAATTTCAAGTCTTCCAAAAATTCAATTTCCTCCGGATTGTATGGCGTTTCTTGGTATACGAAATAGTTCAGCCAATTGGAGAATAATAAATTAGCATGAGAGCGCCAACGGTCGATAATGGGCGCTTCCGGATTATCGTTTTGATAATAATTCTTAGGTATGCTAATCGGTAAGTCCTTAGCTAAATCCCTTTTATATTCATTATCAAGCGTATTGGAAGCGTATTCGGAATGACCTGTAATATAAAATTCACGTCCGCCCCGAGATGTTACGATATAAACTCCTGATTCATCCGATTCCGATAGTAGCTTTAATTCAGGGACTTTTAATATATCTTCTTTTCTAACTTCCGTATGCCGGCTGTGGGGGACAAAAAATTCATCATCAAAACCTCGAAATAACGGTAGCGTATTGTCTAATAACCGGTGTTTGAATACGCCGAACATTTTTTCATTTAACGGATATTTGGGAATTTTGAAAAAATGATGCAACGCAGCTTGCGCCGCCCAACAAATATATAGAGTAGAAGTGACATGCTTTTTTGCCCAATCGAAAATGCTGGTAATTTCGTTCCAGTAATCTACATCTTCAAATTCCATTTGTTCAACAGGAGCTCCCGTAACAATCATTCCATCATAATTTTGTTTCTTAATGACGTCAAAATTCTTATAAAATGTCATCAAATGCTCAATGGGAGTGTTTTTCGATGTATGACTTTTTATTTTAAGAAAATCGATTTCAATCTGTAGCGGACTGTTAGATAGTAAGCGAATCAAATCTGTTTCGGTAGTTATCTTTATCGGCATCAAATTGAGTATAACAACTTTCAGCGGCCGTATGTCTTGTAAAGAAGCACGCAAAGAGTCCATCACGAAAATGTTTTCGTGTTTCAAAGTCTCAATTGCGGGTAAGTTTTTAGGTAAATTAAGAGGCATAATAAAAAAAACTAAGAGAGTCCTTCAATGTATCCATTCACAATATCGATATGTTTGGCTTGGGGTTCTTTGGGAAGTCCGGGCATTCTCATAATCTGACCTGCAATGGCAACGATGAATTTAGCTCCGTTATTAATTACTATATCATTTATTTTAAATTCAAAATCTTTTGCGACGCCATAAGCCTTTTCATTATCTGAAAAAGAATACTGCGTTTTAGCGATGCATATCGGGAAATGGTTGATGCCTAAAGTATCGATTAGTCTCAACATTTTCTGAGCCTGCTCGCTAAAAGTAACAAATTTCGCGCCGTAAATTTTTCCGGCAACTTTTTCTATCTTTTCTTTTATCGTATCTTCATTATTGTATGTGAATTTCAAAGGTTTTGACGGATTTTTTTCGATTGCTTCAACAACAACTTTGGCAAAATCGACAGCGCCTTCCCCTCCTTTGACGAATGCTTCATTAATAGCAAAACCAACTCCTTTTTCATCACAATATTCTTTCAATAAAGCCATTTCTTCATCGGTATCTCCGGCAAATTTATTAAAAGCAACTACAATGCTTTGTCCGAATTTATGCATATTTTCTATATGCTTTTCCAGATTAGCTAATCCTTTTTGAAGTCCTTCAATATTTGGGTTTTTAATGTCTTCAACAGCCACGCCTCCGTGCATTTTTAAGCCTTGTGCAGATGCTACGATAACAGTCAATTTAGGTTGTAATCCCGATTTGCGACATTTGATATTGAAGAATTTTTCAGCGCCCAAATCGGCTCCGAATCCGGCTTCGGTAATAACATAATCGCCATGAGTCAACGCCATTTTGGTCGCCAGTATGGAATTGCAACCATGAGCGATATTTCCGAAAGGACCACCATGAATAAATGCGGCCGTATTTTCGGTGGTTTGCACCAAATTCGGATTGATGGCATCTTTCAACAATACGGTAATAGCGCCTTCTATACCTAAATCTTTCACCGTAAATGGTTGATTATCGAAAGTAAATCCTAATAAAATATCTCCGATGCGTTGTTTTAAATCTTCAAGGCTTGTTGTCAAACAGAGTATTGCCATGATTTCTGAAGCAGGAGTAATATCGAATCCCGTCTCAGTAGGAATGCCATTGATTGAGCCGCCTAATCCTGTAACAACACGCCGCAAAGAGCGGTCATTAATATCAAGAACTCTTTTCCACAAAACTTCTTTGAGTTGTTTTCCCGCTACACCTCTGTTTTGATACAAATAATTATCGAGCAAAGCAGTTATCATATTGTGGGCGGATGTAACCGCATGGAAATCGCCCGTGAAATGGAGGTTAATATTTTCCATTGGCAATACTTGGGAATAACCTCCTCCGGCGGCTCCTCCTTTCATGCCGAAACAAGGGCCAAGAGAAGGTTCTCGTAACGCCACGATTGCCTTTTTCCCGATTTTATTTAAACCAAGTGCCAATCCGATAGATACGGTTGTTTTCCCGATACCGGCTTTGGTCGGAGTAATTGCTGTAACCAAAATTAAGTTGCTTCTTTTAATCTTTTTTTCATCAATCAGATCGATGGGAATCTTAGCAATATATTTCCCATAATTCAAAGCTTCGTCTTCAGGAATTCCAATAGTAGTTGCGACTTTTTTAATTTTTTCAAGCTTTACGCTCCTTGCTATTTCTATATCTGTTTTCATATTTTAATCATTGCTTTAACATAACATCAATCCATAAATTAGCATGGATTAGTTTATGGCCGCCAAAGTTAGAGAAAATTTTTATTTTTTAATGATATTTTCTATCTTTGCTTTTCATTGAAGAAACAAATTTGTTTGGATTTTAAGATTTGGGAACAATAAACAAATCACTCATAATCCCGTCTGAAATAAAAATACCTTTGTGCGTTAATCTCAGGTGATTTTCTTGTATTCGTACTGTTTGATTATCGATATGCTTTCGGGCTTGTTGCAAACAGTACAATTTTTTTTCTGCTCCGAAAAGCGTTTCCAATTCATTTAAGTTAATTCCTTTCATGGTGCGCATACGCGTTAGGATAAAGTCGTTATAGGCTTCCGTTTCTCCAATGATTTCTGTTTCTAATGGCAATTGACCAAGGTTGATGCTCTTGATATATTCGCCTATGTCGGCAATATTCCGGTGACGGACTTCTCCGTTAAAAGAATGGGCGGAAGCGCCGATACCTAAGTAATGAGTTCCATTCCAGTAAGATGAATTGTGTTTGGACATAAATCCGGGCTTGGCAAAATTAGAAATTTCGTAATGTTCAAAATCATTGGCTTGCAAAATATTTATCATGTTGGAGAATAATTCCACACTTAAATCTTCATCCGCCGGAACAATTTTTCTTTGGCTTAATAGCTTATAAAGCGCTGTTCCTTCTTCGTAGATTAGATGATAAGCAGATATGTGTTGTATATTTAAATCTAAAGCTTGCCGCAACGTTTCTTCCCAAATTTTCATGTTCTGATCGGGTAAGCCATACATTAAGTCGATGCTGATATTGGAAAACCCGTAATCCTGACAAATTTTAACAGCTTGAATGGCTTTTTGAGCATTATGACGGCGATTTAGAAATCGTAATTCGTCATCATTAAAGCTTTGGATTCCTATACTGATTCTATTGAACGGCAAATCTTTTAATGATTCCATGTATTGGGGAGTAATATCGTCGGGGTTGGCTTCTAAAGTTATTTCTACATCTCGTTCGGCGTAGTCTGTGACTACGTCGTCATTAACACGACGTAATCGGAGACTACGCCGAACGAGGTTGGCGATTTGTGCGAATAATTTTTCAAAATCCTCTTTGGAAAATTGTGAAGGAGTCCCTCCTCCGAAATAAATAGTTTGAATTTCTTCTCCTTGTAAATAATCTTTTCGTACTTCCAGTTCCAGACACAAAGCCTCTACATATTGTGTTTTCTTATCCATTGATGTGGAGGAAAAGAAATCACAATAAATGCAACGAGTTTTGCAAAACGGAATATGTATGTAAATGCCGGCCATAAATATATAGTGTGGGATTTTTCAACAAAATAAAATTGTTCAATGTGTGGTTTTTCTTAGAAAATAAACTGAATTGAAATGAAAATATGATTTTTATTTGAAAAATATTTGTTTTTTAAAATTCATATATGATTGATAAATAGTATATTAAATTCATTTATGATATGTGGTTTATGTGAAAAAATAATATATTTAATTTTTGGCACGACATTTGCAATGTCATGCTATGAAAAGAGGTAGAACTTAAAAAGCAACATATTTTAAGTACACACGAGACGCTGAAAAGCACACACTGGGAAAGAATGCACTTGGAAAGAACACACTTGGAAAAGAACACTAGCACTACGCTATTTGATATGTTTTTCTTTTGACTGAGTGAAGTTACTTGTAGAAATACAGGTAACTTTTCTTCTTTTAAAGGCATGCAAAAAATCATTGGATAGAATTTAATCCTTTTCCGAAACAGCTCTACCGGCAGCTAATGCTTTTAGATTGATAGAGACAATATTTTCTCCTTTTTTCTCGAATATATTGCGAATACCATCTTCCAATTTTGCGTAATCTATACCGATATAAGGAGATGCGGCGCCCAGCATTACAATATTACTTGAACGTGTCGCACCCAAATCTTTTGCAATTTGCTCTACATCTAATACAACTTTGTTGGGTAATTTGTTGAGAGCTTCCATTACCTTTTCCAAATCAGGATAGTTGGGAATATTGACAAATGGGTTGGAATTTGTAACCACCCAACCATCTTTTTTCAAATAAGGCAAATAGCGTAAGGCTTCCATGGGTTCAAGCGAAATGATAATATCGGCGGAACCTTTTGCAATTAAATCGGAAGCGACAGGCTGGTCGCTGATGCGAAGGTTTGATTGTACGTCTCCTCCTCTTTGGCTCATCCCATGTACTTCGGATTGCTTCATATACAAACCCTCTTTCAGGGCAGCTTCCCCAATCACGGCAGCAATGGAAAGAATACCCTGTCCACCCACTCCTGATAATATGATGTCTGTTTTCATGTTTTATTTTGCTTTAACTTTTCTTGCATACGTTTGTATACATTCTCTTCTTGGAATAATCACAGAAACTCCTTTGTATTCGATTTCTTCTCGAATCATGTTTTTCATTTCTTCAAAATTCTTTTTGAGGGGAATGCATACCTTCAGGTGTTCAGGTTCTACTCCTATACCTAAACAGATTGATTCAAGGCGACCGGTTCCTGAGGAATCTTGTCCTCCGGTCATTCCTGTTGTTTCGTTATCGGAAATAATAATCAACACATTGGTATTGTTATTGACGCAATCTAATAATCCGGTCATACCTGAATGTGTGAAAGTGGAGTCGCCAATAACCGAAACAGATGGGAATAATCCTGCTTCAGCAGCTCCTCTGGCCATTGTGACGGAAGCTCCCATATCTATACAAGAATCAATAGCGCGGAATGGAGGTAAAGCGCCTAATGTATAACAACCGATGTCGCTGAACACTTTAGCATTTTTATATTCTTTCAACACTTCGTTGAGCGCTTCAAACACATCGCGATGCCCACAGCCTTGGCACAATGCGGGCGGACGCATCGCTACCACTTCGGGAATAGCATAATGAGTTTTTATATCACGGCTTAAGGCTTTTCCGACGATGTCGGGATTCAATTCTCCGTCACGGGGAATAGCGCCATCCAAACGTCCGTGTACTTTTATTCCCAATCCTAATAATCCTTTCAATTGATTTTCAACAAAAGGGAAGCCATCTTCCAATACAAGAATTTCATCGCAGGTATCGACTAATTGTTCTATTTGTTTTTTAGGCAAAGGATATTGACTTATTTTTAATACAGGATGTTGAAATCCATCGGGATAATTTTCCTGTAAATAATTGAATCCTATGCCGCAAGCGATAATTCCTAAGGGCGAAGGGCGAATGGCAAAAGGCGAAAGATTTGACTCTTCGTTTGCCGTTTGCCGTTTGCCGTTTGCCCAAAAAATCTGATTATATTTTGATTCTTCCGAGCATTTTAAAAACTCGGGTTGTTTGCTTAATAAAACTTTGAACTGTTTGCGAGCATTAGCAGGGAGCAAGACGAATCGTTGACGGGCTTCTTCCGGAGTGCTCATCTGATTTTGTTCTAAAGGGTTACGCGTAATAACTCCTGAACGGGAATGAGCCATGCGGGTAGTGATTCGCAACAAAACAGGATACCCCAAACGTTCCGATAATTCAAATCCTTCATAAGTCATATCGTAAGCTTCCTGTTGGTTAGAAGGTTCAAACATCGGAATCATAGCAAAATCACCATAAAACCTGTTGTCTTGTTCGTTTTGAGAAGAGTGCATCGATGGGTCGTCGGCCGTAACGATAACCATTCCTCCATGAATACCCGACATGGCAATATTGATAAAAGCATCGGCAGCAACATTTAATCCGACATGCTTCATGCAAGAAAGCGCTCTTTTGCCGGCGTATGACATTCCTAATGCTGTTTCCAATGCTGTTTTTTCATTACAGCACCAAGTGGAATGAACGCCATTCTTTTGAGCGGCAGCTGATGTTTGTATATATTCGGTAATTTCTGTCGAGGGTGTGCCCGGATAAGAATAAACGCCTGAAAGTCCGGCATCTATGGCAGCTTGGGCAATGGCTTCGTCGCCAAGGAATAATTGTTTCTCCATGCTTATATTTTCTTAGAATAAAAATTCGGAGAGCAAAGATACGAAAGTTTTCCCGAAAAATGAGCTTCTGTTTATTTGATATTGTTTCGGTTCAATGCAGCTTGGTATTTTGCCGCATTGAGATTGTGTTCAGCCAAAGTAGTTGCAAAATTGTGCTTCCCCGAAAAATCTTCTTTGGCGCACATGTAGATATAATCGTGATGCTCATAATTTAAGACGCTGTCGATGCTGCGAATCGACGGTATGCGGATTGGTCCGGGAGGCAATCCGAAGTATTTGTATGTATTATATGGCGAGTCGTTTTCAAGATGTACAAATAATATCCTTTTCAGTGAAAAATCACCTACGGCATATTTAACAGTAGGGTCTGCCTGAAGCAACATATTTCGTCTCAACCGGTTGATGTAAAGGCCGGCAACAATAGGGTATTCCGAATTTGCTGCCGTTTCTTCTTCAACAATTGAAGCTAAAATGGATATTTGTATAGGAGTCAATGGTATTTCCTGAGCTTTTTGAATTCGATCGGGATTCCAGAATTTATCATATTCCGATTTCATTCTATTCAGGAATTTTTCGACGGAAATATTCCAGTACATTTCATAAGTATTAGGTATGAACATACTTAAAATAGTATTTGTGTCGAATCCCAGACGTTCACAAGTGGAAGAGTCATTCAATTGCTGGTATAATTCTCCTTCGCTGAACATCAATTGTTCACTCATCCGTTTTGCAAAATCTTCTTTCAGTCTTATATTGTTAAACGTGATGCGGGCAGGAGATTGGTCGCCGTTTCTAAGATTTTGCAGTAATTGTTTGCAACTCATATCAGGGGTAATGATATATCGTCCGGTTCGCATATTTTCAGGATATTTTACAGCTCTGGCTATTTTATCAAAAACCTGTATGTTTTTTATATGGGCTACATCTTGTAATTGAGATAGCAAATCATTGTAATCTTTGTTTTCGTTAATATATACGTGTACAGGTTGCTTTACATTGAAAAATGGCAACATGTATTTTTGATAGGTAAAAATACCGGTAGCCATGATAATTAAAAGGAAAGTAACAATGGCGATAGTCCAAATTCTTTTTTTTCTTTTCATTTTTTAGTCCCCTATAAGTAATTTATGAAATACACTCATTTCCTTTTTCCTCGCAAAGTTAGAAAATACTTATGGAAAACTTGGCAGGTTGAAAAGAATCTTCTATATTTGCACCGCAATTTGGAAAAATTAAGGTCTTTTTGAGCCTTGGAAGTGTGGGTGAGTGGCTGAAACCACCAGTTTGCTAAACTGACGTACGGGTAACTGTACCGGGGGTTCGAATCCCCCCGCTTCCGCAAAAAACATTGATTATGTTTTAAAAATTAAAGGGACTAAAATAGGGGAAATCCTGTTTTAGTCCTTTTAATTTTTTCTGCTGTATAATCTTATACTGGGATAGCTTATAAAAAAGGAAAAGGGTATAATATTAGGTAAGTATTTAACTAATTTAGAACATAACACGAAATTTTGACCCGGAGACATAACAGCATTCTCCAATCTTTTTTATTATCTTTGTTTTGTCAATACATAACAAATTTAATTCATTATTATTTTATGAAGACAACCTTGAAATTTAAATTACGGGCATCACGACGCATGCCCGGATGTGGCGTATTAGCGCTACGGGTTACCCGGAACAGGGTAACAAGGATCATGACCACCTCTTGTGTATTATCTTTTGACGAATGGAACGAAAACGAACAAAAGATAATATTTTTA
>Ga0123357_10000036_pt1 | contig 109942 bp, 95 predicted proteins | sample TergutEmb28metaG_FD_89873 | JGI IMG/M metagenome (GOLD analysis project Ga0123357, IMG submission 89873) | Embiratermes neotenicus P4 segment gut microbial communities from Petit-Saut dam, French Guiana - Emb289 P4 | ecosystem: Host-associated > Arthropoda: Insects > Digestive system > Gut ...
CAACGACTTGCCGAGGTCGCTGACGGTGGACGCGGCGCTCGGGTGACGGTGGTCACCCGGCTTGGGAGACGCGGCGCAGGAAGTCTTGGGTACGGGGTTCGCGGGGGTTGGAGAAGACCTCGGTGGGGTGGCCCTGTTCGACGATGACGCCGTCGGCCATGAAGATGACGCGATCGGCGACTTCGCGGGCGAAGCCCATCTCGTGGGTGACGACGAGCATGGTCATGCCGTCGGCGGCGAGTTGTTGCATGACGGCGAGGACTTCGCCGACCATCTCGGGGTCGAGGGCGGAGGTCGGCTCGTCGAAGAGCATGACGTCGGGTTGCATGGCCAGTGCGCGGGCGATGGCGACGCGTTGTTTCTGTCCGCCGGAGAGTTGGCGGGGGTAGGCGTCGATCTTGTCGAGCAGGCCGACGCGGGTGAGGAGGTCTTCGGCGAGGGCGTCGGCTTCGGCTTGGGGCATCTTCTTGAGGTCCATGGGCGCGAGGGTGATGTTGCGGCGCACGCTCATGTGGGAGAAGAGGTTGAAGCTCTGGAAGACCATGCCGATGTTGCGGCGCGCGGTGTTGAGGTCGCACTTCGGGTGCGACATCTCGATGTCGTCCACGATCACACGACCCGACGTGATGGTCTCCAGGGCGTTGACACAGCGCAACAGGGTCGACTTCCCCGACCCTGAGGGCCCGATGATGCAGACCACTTCGCCGGTGACGACCTCCAGATCGATGCCACGTAGGACTTCGAGGTCGCCGAACTTCTTATGAACGGACTCAATGAGAACTTTGGTCACGGTTGAGCCTCCTCTCGATGTGGCGCGAGACCACCATCAGCACAGAAATGAACGCCAGGTAGAACAGGGCCACCAGGACGTACGTGGAGAAGAATTGGTAGGTGCCGCCCACGTACACCTTGGCCCGGTTGACCAGGTCGGGCAGGCCGATCACCGACAGGATCGAGGAGTCCTTGACTGTGATGATGAACTGGTTGACCAGGGACGGGATGGTGATGCGGACCGCCTGCGGCAAGATGATGCGGCGCATGGTGCGCACGTGCGACATGCCCAAACTGCGCGAGGCCTCCACCTGGCCGGGGTCCACGGCGTTGATCCCGCTGCGGAAGATCTCCGAGAGGTACGCTCCGGCGTTGATGCTCAACGTGATCGAGCCAGCCGTCAGGGCGGAGATGGTGAAGCCGGGGATGAAGAGTTGGACCAGTTGGGGGACGCCGAAGTAGACGATGAAGGCCTGGACGATCATGGGGGTTCCCCGGACCACCCAGACGTACACCTTGGACAGCGCTCGCAGGGGCCAGATGCGTGACATGCCCATCAGACAGGAGATGAAGCCGATGACGATGCCTGTGGCGATGCCGATCAGGGAGACGATGACTGTCGTGCCCAGACCGTTCAACAGCAGTTGCCACGAGCCTTGGAGGGTCGCTGCGAAATCCATACTGTCTTCTTTCTCGTGGGCCTTGGGGTGCCGATGTAGCGTACCCCACACCCGCGCCGATATCCTAATCAGCACGCGCGAACAGGCGGATGACGAGCGTCAATCCGCCTGTTCGCGCGCAGTGATATTGCTGTGGCTCAGTAGCCGTACTTGGCCAGGATCGTGGCGTACGTCCCGTCGGCCTTGATCGCGGCCAGCCCCTTGTTGAACTTGTCCAGCAGGTCGGCGTTGGTGCCCTTCTTGACGGCGAAGCCGTAGGAGCCGGGGTTGATGACGTCACCCACGGTCTTGAGCGCCAGCCCGGAGTCCTGGATGGCCCAGCCCACGACGGAACGGTCCTCGAAGCAAGCGGCGTTGGAACCGTTGATCACGGCCGTGTACATCGTCGGGGAGTCTTCGTAGAACTGCACCGTGAATCCGTACTGCCCGGCGATCGACTGGGCGTACGTGGCGCCCTGCGTGGAGGTCTTGACCGCGACCACCTTGCCCTGGAGGTCATCCAAGGAGGCGATCGAGGAGTCGGCGGGGACGGCGAGGATCTGGCCGTCGTCGAAGTACCCGTCAGAGAAGTCGAAGGTCGCCTTGCGCGCGTCGTTGATGGTCATCCCGGCGATCATGCCGTCCGCCTGGCCGGTCTGGACCTGGCCCATGGCGGCCTCGAAGCCGACGTTGCGGACCTCGTACTTGAACCCCTGGTTGGTGGCGATCGCGTCCAGGATGTCCATGTCGACGCCGATGTACGTGTTGGTCTGGGTGTCGAGGAACTCGAACGGCGCGAACGAGTTGTCCGAGGCGATGATGTAGGTCTTCTCAGACGAGGCGCCGCCGCCATTGGTGGCGCCGGAGCAGGCGCTCAGACCGAGAGCCGAGCCAACGGCCACGACCAGGGCCAAGGCCCGACGAATGCGTGGTGTCATAGTGTTTCCTCCTTCAGGGGGAACGTGATGTGAAAGTCTGACCGTACTGGATTTGGCCCTCGAGCGAAAGTCGGTCTCGTGAAGTGGGGTCGTGGTGAGGGTCTCCTCATGTGTGGGGTCACTCCCCGCCGCACTCGATCCATCGGCGCTCGGTGACCAGTGCTGTGACGGGTTGGTCCCAGGGGTCGTGGGGGAGTGCGGCGACCACCTCGGCGTCGTTGAGGAGCAGCCACCGAGGGGTGTCGGGGCGCGCATGGGCCAGCGCTTGGTCGTACCACCCGCCGCCCTGGCCGAGGCGTACTCCTTCCCGGGTGCCGGCCAAGCCCGGGAGGACGATCAGGTCGGCGCGGCTCAGGGCTGTGGCGTCGAGGCGGGGGGAGGTCGGCATGGGGATCCCCGCGAAGCCGCTCGTCATGGGCTCCCCGGCCCATTCGGCCCAGGAGGGCTTGTGGGATCCGCGTCCGAGCCAGGGCAGGAGGATGCCGACGCCCCAGTCCGCCAACTCGGCGAGCAGGTCGGAGGTGGACGGTTCCGGGTCGACGGACACATAGCAGGCGATCCAGCCCGGGTTCAGTCTCCGGCACGCGGCCAGCACGCGGGACGTACGCGCCTCGTCGCGACGGGCTGCCGTGGCAGGGTCCTGGTCGGCACGCGCCAGGCGTACGCGCGAACGGATCTCCGCCTTTCCTGCGGACGATTCCGGAGTCTCTGAAGTAACGCATGATCGTAGATTCACTGACTTCACCTCCACTGGTATCGTAAGCTCATGGCGTTCTTTAGGCATACCGCGTCCAAGCCCGTTGAGGTGCTTCCCTCGCCCGAGCAAGAAGAAGCAACATTGCCGTCATCTCCTCCGGCGACGAGGGATGGGGTGCGAGATTTCTGGCAGCATTGGGACTACGTGCTGTCGATGGTCCCCGAGTTGTCCGAGTTCGGCGTGCCGGTGCTGGACGCCGTGGGGCTGACCCTCGATGAGTCCATCCTGGCCGAGAAGGACATGGGTTCTTTCCGCGCGTCGGACGTGATCATCGAGAAGGGCACCAAGGTCATCCCCCGCATGCTGTCCCTGTTGGCGGGGATGGGCATCACGAAAGTCATGGCCCGTCCGAGCCCCCGTGTGATCGTCATGGCGCTGTCTCAGGATGCGATCCCCGCTTCGTTCCTGGCGGCCGCCCAGGCCCAGGAGGTGGGCGCCAAGACCTTGCGCATGGAGTTCGTCTATCCCACGAGCGAGCAGGTGGTGACGGCGATCACGGAACAACTCGTCCGTGCCGACCTCGTCGTCACCGTCGGAGGTCTGGGGGAGGGGCCTGTGGACATACGGAAGGTGGCGGACCAGATCGGGCCGAGCGACTTCACCCCCGTGGCCATCAGTCCGGGGCGCGACCACGGTTTCCTGCTCGCGGAGGAGAGGGTGCCGATCCTCGCCCTGCCCGCTGATTTCTATTCCAGCTTCGTGCTGACGAAACTCGTGTTGGAGCCGATGATCGCCAAGCTCATGGGCGCCAACACGGACCCCATCATGTCGGTGGCGTACTTGGCCCAGCCGCTGAGGGTCGCCCCGCGCATCGTGACCTGCGTCCCGGCCACCGTCCACGAGGCGCGGATGCGGATCTCCGGGCGTCCGGTCGGGTTGGACGGGATGAACGCGATCTACCGGGCCAACGCGCTCGCGGTCCTGGCGTCGGAGGACGGCCTCGTGGATTGCGACACTGAGGCTTTCTACTTGCCGCTGGCGTGACCGGGCAGATGTGACCTATGGCCCGAGTCATCGATGTGCCGGCATACCCCACCGCCCATGAGTGGCCGGTGACGCTGAGGTACGGGCGGCTGCTGCTGACCCCCTTCCGTCGGCGTGACGTGGACGAGGTCTCGGCGGTGCGCACGCGCAACATCTCATGGCTGAGCCCCTGGGACGCGACGTCGCCGAAGCCGAGCGGGGTCGCCCTCTCCTCGGACAAGAGGGCCCGCTTCATGTGGGACCAGGCTGTACGGGGGGTCAGCGTGCCCTGGCTGATCCGGTGGGCGCACTTGAGCGAGCGCCCTGTCATCGGTCAGTGCACGATCAGCAACATCATCTACGGCTCGGCGCAGTGCGCCTCCATCGGCTACTGGATCGACCAGAGGTACGCGGGGCGGTCCATCACCCCGGCCGCCGTGGCGATGGCCACCGACTACGCCTTCTCCGCGGTGGGCCTGCACCGCATCGAGATCTGCATCCGCCCCGAGAACACACCCAGCCTGCGGGTCGTCGAGAAGCTGGGGTTCCGGTACGAAGGACTGCGCCCGAGGTACATCCACATCGCCGGGGACTGGCGAGACCACGAAGTCTTCGCCCTCACCCCCGACGAGGTCCCCGAAGGGGTGCTGGCCAGGGCGCCGGAGGTCGTGGGCAATCAGGTCCGGGGGTAGTGACGAGGTGATACGGCGTCAGCCGTGTGGAAGCTGCGGATTGTGTCTGCCCATCCACCTGCATCGGTGCGGGGATCCGATGTGTGGGGGGCTTGTTTTCAAGCACTGGAGCGGCAGGGGTCTGGTGCTCCGTAGTGTTCAAAAACCGCAAATAATGGTGTTGACAGCAGGGAAATCGGGGTAATAGTGTGTAGCCACGTGGGGAGTGAGTCAGAGGGGTCTTCGGCGAAGGCATTACTCTCTCTCTCTCTTCCTCCCGGAAGTGAAGGCGATGCTTTCATGAAATCCTGCACCAGCATGGCGCTGATGCTGAAGACAAGGAGGAATATTATGTCCATCAAGAAGCGAGTGGCCACCATCATGGCTGCTCTTGTTATGGCCACTGGAGTCGTTGGTCTCGGGGTATCGGATGCTCAAGCGATCGGTCGGGGTACGTGCTCATCGGCGAATTATGGGCTGCTATGGATCTATTCTGATGCCACAACTTGTTGGGGTGGTGTTGGGCAAACCAGTGTGACTCTGTATAACGTGAACTTCCTGAATGGTGGTTCCAATACTGGGTGGGTGTCCCTCAGCTCGGGGAAGATCATCTACTATTATAACGATCGGCAGTCTAGTGGAACTACAGTTTCTCCGAGAGCGACTGTCACGGTCGTCGATATCACATCGTCGTACTGAGCGATGACGTCATGAACACGCTTGAACAAGATGCCCATAGGGGGAAGAAGTGACTTATCGGAAGCGTCTCACTGGAGCACTTTTCGCAGCGTGCTGTCTGATGGTGGGGGTGCTCCTCAGCGGGTGCACCCCCACTGCGGACAACCCCTCCACGGCATCATCGGAGCCACCGATCGGACCGGTCTCCACCATCACGAGTCCCGATCAGATCGTCCGTCCTATCGACGCGTACCTCCCCGGGGAGCAGCAGATCATCGGTCTCACCCTGGCTTACTATGGCTTGGCGAACGATTGCCTGCGCGCTCATGGCGCGGAGGGGGTTGCCGTCCCCTTCGTGAATCCCGCGGACATGACGGGCAATGTCCATGTTCATGTCCTCCAGAGGGCGATCGAGTCGACACTGTATGGGATATTCGATCCTGATGAGGTGGCCCTGTCGGGGTATGACTGGAAAGAAAGTGTTGGTCTTCCCGCAGGATCCACTGGGCTGCTCGGCCCTCCAGATCATATGGACATAGCCAACGCCTGCTGGCAGGCGATATGGTCGGTGGACCCTTCAGCCGGTGCTTTGGTCATGGGGACCTTGAACGAGCACCAGATGCCCGATGGGGGGCCAGTGATCAATCCCCAGGACTCCCGTATGTTAGCCGCCTACGAGCAGTGGTCGGCGTGTATGAAGGAGAAAGGGTTCGTCTACTCCGATCCGCGCTCGGCGCCACTGGATCCTCAGTGGAAGAATCCGGGGACGGAAGCTGCGTTGGCGGCGACCGCCGTGGCCGATATGGACTGCAAAGTGTCGACCAATCTGGTGGGCGTGGCAGTGGCGGTGCAGTCGGCCTACGACCAGGTGTACATCGACACTCATCGCGACGCCCTGGCCGCGTGGCAGGGGCAACTCGACTCCATCATGAACGGGACCTCGGCCGTGCCGGACATCGGATCATTCCTGGCCCAGGCCACGCAGGCGCCGAGTCCGAGCGATTCCCCGAGCTGAGCCTGACAGTGATCGAGTTCCTCGGGTCATGGTCCCAGGTCTTCTGTCACCGCGACCCCCGATCCACGACCAGAAAAGAGAGACCATGTCGCAGATGACACCACAACGGGCGCACACCGTGATACGGCGACAGCGGATCCTGTTGATCATCACTGCCGTGGCCCTGGTGGCCTGCGTGGTTGGAGGAGTGGCGGCCCGATATGTGAAGTCCCCCGCTGAGCAGGCGGCGGAACAGTCGCCACCACCCGAGTCCGTGATCACGGCCACGGTCACATCCCAAGTCCTCACCCAGCACATCACGGTCCGTGGGACGGTGAGCGTGTCGCAGGCGACGGAGGTCGCAAGCTTGGTGCAGGCGTCCCCGGCCATCGTCACGCGGCTGTCGGTCCGTGCTGGCGATCCGGTGGCCGAGGGACAGATCCTCGCCGAGGTGTCGGGTCGTCCTTTGTTCGCGATGGCGGGAGCAGTCCCTGCGTACCGGTCCCTCATGCCCGGTGACAAGGGGGCCGACGTCGAGCAACTGCAGCGTGCCATGCAGCGTTTAGGGTTCCTCTCGGCAGCCACATGGGGGACCTACGACCAGGCCACCAAGACAGCGGTGAGCTCCCTGTTCAAGCAGGCGGGATATCCCGCTCCCGATGGGATGGAACTGGGCACGGTCGTCTTCGTTCCGACTCTTCCCGCTCGCGTGGGCGCCGTCGCCGTCCATGTGGGGGACCATGTGGACTCGACGCCCTTGATGACGGTGCTCTCGGGGCCTCCCCTGGTCACGGCCACCATCCCGGCTGGCCAACTGTCGGGGATCGAGGCCGGACAGGCGGTGGCCATCAGCGATGAGGCCAATCGTCGCACCGGTGCTGGGACGGTCGATTCCGTCGGGGAGTTCACAGCTCAGCAGGTGGATGCCAACGGCGTGCCGGTCAGCGGATCAGTGCCAGGGTACCCCGTGGTGGTCAGCGTGCTCGATGGGGTCGACGCGACCTGGGTGGGGGCTTCGGTGGCGCTGACGATCACCATGGCGTGCACCACCGACGCCGTTCTGACGGTTCCCCTCGCAGCGGTCCAATCTGACGAGGATGGTGGGTGGTACGTGGCGGTGCTCGACTCGGCGGGCCGACGTACGGTCCCGCTGACGACAGGACTGGTCGCCGACGGGTACGTGGAGGTGCGACCTGTCACGGTGGCTTCTCTTCAGGCTGGGGACGAGGTCGTCGTCAGTGGATGAGGTCGTGGCGGCACATGAGGTGGGGCTGGAGTCGATGTCGGCTTCCGCCCAACCTGTCGTGGTCCGCATGACTGGTGTGCGACGACGGTTCCCGGGCCCGCCCGAAGTCATCGCCGTCACGGATGCGACCTTGACTATTCGGGCGGGTGAACATGTGGCGATCATGGGCCCCTCGGGGTCCGGGAAATCCACCCTGCTCAACATCATGGGCCTCCTTGACCAGCCCAGCGAAGGAACGTACCTGCTCGGCGGGCGGGACACCACCGCCTTGACAGACTCCGCACGCACCCGCCTGCGGCAAGAAACCATCGGGTTCGTCTTTCAAGATTTCTATCTCATGTCCGGGAGAACCGCGCAGGAGAATGTCGCCCTGGGCCTGGTGTACACGGGGTTGGACGCTCGACAACGCCACGCCATCGCTCGACAGGCATTGGAAACCGTCGGGCTGGGGCATCGGGTGCATGCCATGCCCTCGACCATGTCCGGAGGCGAGCGGCAGCGAGTGGCCATCGCACGCGCGCTCGTGAACCGGCCGTCACTCCTCCTGTGCGATGAGCCGACGGGCAATCTTGACTCGGCGACTTCGGCTCACATCCTTGAGATCCTCGCGGGGTTGCGTGGATCTGGGGTGGCCGTGGTCACCATCACCCACGACCCGATGGTGGGGGCCGGCGCTGATCGGCTCATCCAGATCACAGACGGGCGGACCTTTGACCCGGAGCCAGAACACGTGGGCCGCTCCCGCCAGGCGGTGGCGGTGGGATCGGACGATGGTGCGCCTGCGCGTCTCCCCAGCGTCGTGGGCGTACGTCCCCCCGCTGACGTGGGCCAACCAGTCCCACGTCCGTCAGACGGCGGCACTCCCGTCATCCCCCGGTCCACGCATTCCGCCTGGCATGTATGGTCCGCGGTGGCAGGCGAAGCGATCGCCGGGTTAGGGCAAAAGGTGTCCCGTACGATCCTGACCTTGATCGGCACGGTCGTCGGAGTGGGCGCCATGGTGGCGATCATGGGGCTCACATCCACGGCCGCCGGTCAGATCGACGCGTCGTTCACTGCGCTAGAGGCGACCCAGGTGGTCGTCAACGACGCGGGCACGCCGTCTCCCGGAGGCTTTGTGAACTCCTTTCCCGTGGACGCGGTCGACAGGGCGGGGGCTCTGAATGGGGTCCAGGCCTGTGGAGTGATCCAGCCTGTGCCCAACGCCACCGGAGTGGTGGCGACGGACATGACACCGACGTCTCTGGGCGTCAACGCCCCCGTGTACGGCGCGACTCGGGGCTACTTCGAGACCATTGACGCGACATGGTCCGACGGGGGGCCGTACACCCTCTTCGAGGAAGATGAGAACCTTCCTGTGGCAGTCATCGGCGCCTCCCTCGCCCGTCAACTCGGAGTCGATCGGGCGGGAGGCACGATGTTCGTCGACGGCTTCGTCTATCGGGTCGTCGGCGTCGTGTCGGGGGTGTCCAGCCGTACCGAAGCGCTGATGTCTGTTTTCATTCCGTTGGAGGGCATGCAGGAAAGGTACGGGCAACCCACACAGTTCCAACGCGCCACCATGGTGATCCACACCCGAGTCGGAGCGGCGCGCCTGGTCGCGTCTGAAGTGGCTCGGGCCCTTCGTCCGGACGCAGTGGACGCCTTCGCCGTCGTGCCTCCGGCCGATCCCCCTCGGATGAAGTCTGTCATCTCGGCGTCGATGAGCGCTCTGTTGATCGCCCTGGCGGGTGTGACGCTGCTCATCGGACTGGCGGCCATCGCGGACACGACTCTGGTCGCCGTCATGGAGCGTGTCGGCGAGATCGGACTTCGGCGCGCCATCGGAGCGTTCCCTCGGCACATCATGTCCCAATTCCTGCTGGAGACGCTCGCCATCGGCTTCCTGGCCGGCCTGATCGGCACCTCGATCGCTGTCATCGGCGTCCTGGCCACGGCGATCTCCCTGAGGTGGACGGCGATCATCGATCCGTGGATCATCCTCGCCGGGCCGTTCTTGGGCGCCGTGGCGGGCTTGGTGGCCGGCGCCTTCCCCGCCTGGAAGGCCGGGCGAATCTCTCCTATCGCCGCTCTTCGGCGGTGACGGCGCCCTTGGATCGGCGGTCGTGGGGGCATGACCCCCGCGCTAGAGTGGTCCTGTGCGTATCATCTTCATTCGGCATGGGAGGACGCGGTCCAATGTCGACCACTTGCTCGACACCGCATTTCCTGGGGCGCCCCTCGACGACGTGGGGCTGGAGCAGGCGGCAGGGCTGTCGGATCGGCTCGCGGGGGAGGAGATCGAGGTGGTCATGACCTCGGACATCCTGCGTGCGCGTCAGACGGGCGAGCCTCTGGCTCGGGCGCTCGGCGTCCCGGTGATCACACATCCGGGGGTACGCGAGATCCAGGCGGGGGACTGGGAACTGGATGACGAGTGGGGACCGTACATCGACGTCCTCGTCTCCTGGCGGACGGACCCGACCCGGTCCATGCCCCACGGGGATTCGGGGGTGTCCTTCATGGCTCGCTTCGACGCGGCCATCGACGAGCTGAGCGACTACGGATGCGCCGCAGTGGTCAGTCATGGCGCGGCGTTGCGGACCTGGCTGAGCGTGCGAGGAGATGTGACCGTGCACGACGACTGGGTGCTGGGAAACACCGACACCGTCGTCGTGGAAGGGGCACGCCAGACGTGGAAGATCCTGTCGTGGGCCGGCCGACAGATCACCCGGTGACTGCCACCACGTGCAGCCTCGATGAGGCGTTGGACGCGCTCTTCTCCTTCGCGGGAGAACGAGAGGCCGGCCACTCCTCTCTGGAGGCGATGGCACGGGCCATGCCGCTGCTCGGGGATCCTCATGAGCGATTGCGCGTGATCCACATCACGGGCACCTCGGGGAAGACCTCCACAAGCTACTACGTGCAAGCGTTGCTGCACGCGGCCGGGAAGCGGACGGGGATGACGGTCTCCCCGCACATCCAGGCCCTCAACGAGCGGGTCCAGATCGGGGGCGTCCCTCTGGAGGAGGGGAGGTTCTGCGCCTACACGGCGGAGATGCTCGACCGGTTGGGGGGCCTGCGAGGGCGCCTGACCTTCTTCGAGTTGATGGTGTGCCTGGCGCTGTGGACCTTCCAGAGCGAGGGGGTGGAGTACGCCATCCTCGAAGTCGGCATCGGCGGCGAGCGCGACGCGACCAACATCGTGACACGCCGTGACAAGGTGGGGCTCATCGGGCCCGTCGGGCTGGACCACACCGAGAAGCTGGGCGACACCGTCGGTCAGATCGCCGCCCAGAAAGCCGGGATCCTCGCGTCGGGCGGGGTGGGATTCGTCATCGACCAGGGCGACGAGGCTCTCGACCCGATCCGTGCGCACGCCGATCGGATCGGCGCCGTGCTCACGGTCGTGGACGCGCAGGGCGTCTCCTGGGACTCCTCCCTGCCCGCCTTCCAACGCGGGAACTGGGCGTTGGCCTCGCGGGCGGCGTCCTATCTCGCCGAGCGTGACGGCTTCCCCCTGCCGAGCCAGCCCGTCATGGACGCCCTGCGGTCGACCAGCCCCCCGGCGAGGTACGAGTGGTTCGAGACGGGTGGCCACCGCGTCCTGCTCGACGGCGCCCACAACCCGCAGAAGATGGCCGGGTTGGTCGAGGCCATCCGCCAGGACGGGTTGGGGCCCTTCCCCGCGTTGGCGACCCTGTCGTCCGCGCCCGAGGGCAAGGTCGAGCAGACTCTCGACCACCTCGCTCCCGTGGTGTCTCGCCTTGTCATCCCCGAGTTCGTCCTGGGCCATGACGGCAAGGTGAAGGAGTCCATGCCTGCGAGTCTCGTCGCCGAGGCGGCCCGGCGTCTGGGGATCCCCGTACGGGTCGTGCCCGACTGCCGCGCGGGCCTCGACGACCTCCTGGCCGACCCCGCCCGTGACCTGTTGGTGACGGGGTCGCTCTACCTCGCCGCCCTCGTGCGTCCCTACCTGCTGTGACGCGCGGGAGGCCCGCCGCGTGGCCCACCCTCGGCTCGCGGTCGTCCCTCGGGCCGTGAGCGGGCGACCGACATGATTGGGTGGCCTGATTCTTGGTACGTTAGTGTGGTGCCACCACGGAAGAAAGGGTCGACATGATCAAAGTAAAAGGAACAATTGTAGAACTAGACGGCGATGAGATGACACGGGTCATCTGGGAGAGCATCAAGGAGAAGCTGATTCGGCCGTACCTCGATCTCGACCTGGATTATTACGACCTGTCCGTCACCCATCGCGACGAGACGGATGACCAGGTGACCATCGACGCCGCCCATGCCATCCAGCGCCACGGCGTCGGCGTGAAGTGCGCCACCATCACCCCAGACGAGGCCCGCGTGGAAGAGTTCGGCCTCAAGCAGATGTGGAAGTCCCCGAACGGCACGATCCGCAACATCCTCGGCGGCGTGGTCTTCCGCGAGCCGATCGTCATCTCCTCCATCCCCCGGTTGGTTCCGGGCTGGACCAAGCCCATCGTCATCGCCCGTCACGCGCACGCCGATCAGTACAAGGCCCAGGACTTCGTCGTACCTGGCGCCGGAACCGTGACCATCACGTACACCCCCTCGGACGGGGGCGAGCCCATCAGCCGCACGGTCGCGGACTATGACGCCAAGGGTGGCGTGGCCATGGGCATGTACAACACCACTCGCTCTATCGAGGACTTCGCCCGCGCGTGCTTCGCGTACGCCCTGGACCGCAAGGTGCCGGTGTACTTGTCCACGAAGAACACCATCCTCAAGGCCTATGACGGCGCTTTCAAGGACATCTTCGCGCGCATCTTCGCCGACGAGTTCCAGGCGCAGTTCGAAGCCGAGGGCCTGACATACGAGCACCGCCTCATCGACGACATGGTGGCGGCCGCTCTGAAGTGGTCCGGCGGGTACCTGTGGGCGTGCAAGAACTACGACGGCGACGTGCAGTCCGATGTCGTGGCTCAGGGCTTCGGCTCGCTGGGTCTGATGACCTCCGTCCTGCTCACGCCGGACGGAAGTACCGCTCTCGCGGAAGCCGCCCACGGCACGGTGACCCGTCACTGGCGCATGCACCAGCAGGGCCAGCCGACCTCCACCAACCCCGTGGCGTCCATCTTCGCGTGGACCGGCGGCCTGAAGCACCGCGGCAAGCTCGACGGCACCCCCGAGGTGATCGAGTTCGCCGAGACCCTGGAGAAGGTGTGCGTGGACACGGTGGATCAGGGCAAGATGACCAAGGATCTCGCCCTGCTCATCGGCCCCGACCAGCCCTGGTTGACCACCGACCAGTTCATGGACGCCCTCGCTGAGAACCTGGCGGTCGCGCTCGCGTGACCAGTGACTGTGGCTCCCTCGGGCAGACGGAAGAGAAAGTGTGTCGACTGTGTGGGTGAACATCGCCCTGATCGCACTTTTCATCCTCGTCGGCGGACTCTTCTCCGCCGCTGAGATGGCTCTCGTCTCCCTGAGGGAGTCGCAGGTGCGCCAGATCGCCACCAAAGGGGCACGGGGGCGCCGGGTGGCCGCCCTCGCGCACAATCCCAACCGATTCCTGTCCGCCATCCAGATCTGCATCACCTTCTCGGGGTTCCTGTCGGCCTCCTTGGGCGCCGCGACCCTGTCCGGCTCCCTGGTGACGCCGCTGACGAACCTGGGGATGCCGTCCTCGGTGGCCTACGTGGTCGCTCTGGTCGTGGTGACCGTCGTGATCTCGTACTTCTCCATCGTCATCGGCGAGTTGACCGCCAAGCGTCTGGCCATGCAACGCGCCGAGACGTTCGCCCTGGCTCTGGCCGGGTTCATCGACGTCATCGCCGTGCTGACCAAACCCCTCATCTGGTTCCTGGGCCACTCGACCAACCTGGTGTTGCGCCTGGTCGGCGGCGACCCGAAGGCATCGAGGGAGGAGGTCACCGAGGAGGAGTTGCGCGAGATGGTGACCACGGCCAGTTCCTTGTCCGAGGAGGAACGGGAGATCGTCGACGAGGTCTTCGCCGCTGGCGAACGCAGTCTGCGTGAGGTCATGGTCCCCCGCACGGAGACCGAGTTCCTCGACGGCAACATGCCCGCGCATCAAGCGGTGCGCGCCCTGGAGTCCGCCACGCACTCACGGTTCCCCGTCACGGGGTCCTCCGTGGACGACATCGTCGGCTTCCTGCACATCCGCGATCTCATGTACCTCGCGCCAGCCGACCGTGGCACGCCGTTGCGCCACTTGGCCCGACCCATCATGTCCATCCCGGACACGGTCAAGGTCGTCCACGCCCTCACCTCGATGCGTCGTCAGGGCGCCCACATGGTCATCGTCCGGGACGAGTACGGCGGGACGGCGGGGATCGTCACCCTGGAAGATTTGGTCGAGGAACTGGTCGGCGAGATCCAGGACGAGTACGACCGGGAGGCGCCCCAGGTCATCTCCGAGGCCGACCAGATCGAAGTCGAGGGGCTGACCACCCTGGAGCAGTTCCACGACCTCACCGGCTTGATCCTGCCGGAGGGACCGTACGATACGCTCGCCGGGTTCTGGGTCGCCATCCGAGGGGAACTTCCCTCGTTGGACGCCACGATCACCACGGCGGAACTTCGTCGAGACGCCGAGGAGGAGGGGGTGCCGGTCGAGATGACGGTCACCCAGATGGACGGCCGTCGCGCCGCCCGCATCCGCATCCGCCGAGTCGACTGAGCGGTGGGCGCCCCCGCGGGGACGGGACGCGCCGCCACGCACGAACGGCGCCACAGATGGGACGCCGTTCCCGCTCCGATCTGGTGATCAGCGAAGATCGCCAGGGTTCGGATTGCTGTTTCCGGAGTGAGACTTGAAGGCCGCGATGATCGAGTCGAGGCCACTGGTGGAGCTTCCCTCCTCGGGGAGGATGATCCACGCCAGGATGTACAGGATGGGGCCGACGCCGGTGAGGATGACGACCAGGGCTGTCACGAGGCGGACGATGCCCGAGTCGATGCCTGTGAAGGCGGCGATGCCGCCGGCGACGCCGCCAAGGACGCGATTAGTCTTCGAGCGAGTGAGTTGACGTGTGGGCATGATTCTTCCTTTCGATGGTCACTGAATCTGAAAGCCTGAGTCAGGGTTGTGGGGGTTGGTCGGGTTGGTCGGGTTGGTGGGATCAGTCGGGTCGGCGTCCGGCGTCGGGGCCGTCGAGCCGGTCTCGTAGGGCGAGCCGGGACCGTACGTGGAAGCGCTCCCGTACCCAGCCCCGGTCCCGTAGCCGGTCCCAGTCCCGTATGGGGAGCCTGACCCATACGCGGTCCCATTCCCGTACACGGTCCCGCTCCCGTACCCATTCCCGTACCCGGCCCCGGTCCCGTACCCTGACGGGGGATACGTGCCGTCCGGGGGCGCCTGGGGGTAGAAGGAGCCGATGTGGAAGGGGTCCTGCCCGGGGTTGGGGGTCTGGGTCGCCTGGGTCGCCTGCTGGTCCATGCGCCGCTGCCAGGCCAGGCGCGCCGCCTCGAACTCCTTGCGGGTCTTCCACGAATGGCGGCCCCGGAGTTTGCGCCACAGCGAGAAACCGATCAGCACCACGACGATGGCGATGATCCAGGAGCGATGGTCGTACGCGGTCACGGCAGCGCCCATGATCAGCGCCGCCACCACGATCACCCACCCCAGACTGCGGCGAGGCGGGGGAGCGGCGGACGAGAAGGGGCCGCTGCTCGACCGGGGCACGACCATCCACAGCACAAGGTAGATCAGGGGACCGGCGCCGCCGGTGAAGATGGCGCTGAGGATGAACAGGGCCCGGATCAGCGTGACATCGATTCCGAAGAAATCGGACAGCCCGGCGGCCACACCGGCGATTCTGCGGGTGGCCATATTGCGGCGAAGCTGCGTGGTTGGTCTCACACCACAAGAATGCCCCCTGCGAGGGGGTCTGCACTATGAGGAACTCCCCCAGTTTTCCCCTGACCCGAAGGGCGCGCCGGTGGTGGAACCGGCTCACGCGTGTCATGCTGATGAGGTGAACGAAACTCCAGGGATCAAGCCGCCACGCGCCTACCGGGTGCTGGATCGCGCCCTCGTCGCCGGGGTGGCCGCGGGCCTGAGCGCCCATTCGCGGATCCCTGTGTGGATCTTCCGCATGGCCTTCGTGGTGGCGTCGTTCTGGAAGTTCTCGGGGGCCATCGCGTACGCCGTGATGTGGGTGCTCATGCCCAAAGAAGAGAAGCAGGTCCCCATCGGCCTGGTCGCCGCCGAACGCCAGGGGCTGCGCGCTGTGGCCCGCAAGCCCGTGTGGCCGCGCGTCATCGGCTGGGTGGGATCCTGTGTCGTGGGGCTCGGGATCGCGTACGTGGTCGGGTTGTACGACACGTCCGTGCTGGGAACGGAGTCCATCCCCATCTGCGTGGTGGGGATCGGGATCGGGGTGGTCTGGCTGAGCAGGGAGACCACCTGGCCGCGAGGCGCCAAGATCGCGACCGTCTGCCTCGGCGTCGTGTGCGCCTGGACCGCCGGCGCCCTCGTCCAAGCGCACGCCTGGGCGGGGCTGGTCCTCGACGTCGACGCCGGAACGGAGAACCTGATCAACACCTTCTTCGTCGCCGGGACCGCGATGATCGCCTGCGGGGTGGTCCTGCTGCCCTGGGTCGTCCACCCTGCCCGCTCCGAGGAGGAGAAACAGGCGGAACTGATCGCTCAGACGCGCGCCGACATGGCGTCCCACCTGCACGACTCGGTCCTGCAGACCTTGGCCGTGATCCAACAACGCGCCTCAGACCCCAAGGCTGTCACCGGACTGGCCCGCAGCCAGGAGAAAGAACTGCGCGAGTGGCTGTACGGAGAACGCCTCGACGGCGAGTCGGCCAAGTCGGCCCTGAGGGATGTCATCTCCGAGGTCGAGGCGACGTACCCCGTCGCGGTCGAACTCGTCACGGTGGGCGACCACGAGATGACCGTCGAGATCGACGCCGTGGTGCGAGCCGCGCGGGAAGCGATCCTCAACGCCGCGAAGCACTCGGGGGCGGACAAGGTCGATGTCTATGCCGAGATCCGACCCGAGCGTGCCGAGGTGTTCATCCGCGACCGAGGACGAGGATTTAGGATGGATGATGTCGACCCCCAGCGCATGGGCATCCGCCGGTCCATCATCGACCGGATGGCGCGGTACGGCGGCAAGGTCGACATCCGGTCCACGCCGGGTGAGGGCACCGAGGTGCATGTGGCGATGCCCATGAATGAGGAAGGAGCCGTCGATGGCTGATTCTGGACGTTATCGAGTCGTCATCGTGGACGACCATGCGATGTTGCGCACAGGGGTGCGCACTGAGATATCATCGGCCGTCGATGTGGTGGGCGAGGGGGAGGACGTCGCCACGGGGGTGGCCGCCATCCGGGCCGAGCAGCCGGACGTCGTCCTGCTGGACGTGCATCTGCCCGGCGGAGGAGGGGCGGAAGTGATGCGCCAGGTGGGTCTGGCTCAGACCAAGTTCCTGGCGTTGTCGGTCTCCGACGCGGCCGAGGACGTCATCGGCACCATCCGCGCCGGCGCGCGTGGGTACGTCACCAAATCCATCTCCGGCCCCGACCTGATCGACGCCATCTGCCGCGTGGCGGAGGGCGACGCCGTGTTCTCGCCCCGGCTGGCGGGGTTCGTCCTCGACGCGTTCTCCGGGTCGATCGAAGTCACCTCGGTGGACGAGGACCTCGATCGGCTATCCACCAGGGAGCAGGAGGTGATGCGTCTCATCGCGCGGGGGTACTCGTACCGCGAGGTGGCGCGTGAGCTCTTCATCTCGGTGAAAACCGTGGAGACCCATGTGTCCTCGGTCTTGAGGAAGCTTCAATTGTCGAACCGACACCAACTGACCCGCTGGGCGACCGACCGCAAGCTGGTGTGAGCCGCAGCCTGGGCTGGGACCAAAAAAATCGGCCCCGCGCGACCGCGGGACCGATTCTTCCGAGGTGATCAGAGGGTCACTTGGCGCGACCGGTGACCATGCCCCACACCACCAGGACCAACGCCGATCCGGCGATGGAGATGACCCAGGTGCGCAGGTCCCAGAACGTGCCGAGGGACACATGGAGGAAGTTCGAGGACAGCCAGCCGCCGACAACGGCGCCGAGGACGCCGCAGACGATGGCGGGGATGAGCCCACCGCCGATCCGACCAGGGACGAGGGCGCGGGCCACCATGCCGGCGATGGCGCCGAGGATCAGAAATGCAATAATTCCCATACCTGCCAGTGTACGTGACCTATGCCAGCGAACACAGGACACCGGACCCTGGACCGTCCCTGATGCCGTCCCCAGATGGTCCTGAGTCGCGCCGCGTGGGCGGGTCCGGGCACGGCCACGGACATCGACTTCCCGGATGGCACGAGTCGGTTGTGGCCGTCCATTGCGACGGGCCGTAAAGTTAGTGGCCTCATGGATGACCTGTTCGACGATACCTTCTCCGCCTTCGACGTGGAGTCCTTGTTCGCCACCTCGGCGCAGCCGCCCGCGAGTCCCGCTGTGGAGCCGCCCCCGTACACCCATGCGTACCCCCAGGTGGAGCCACCTCCGTACACCCATGCGTACCCCCAGGTGGAGCCGGACGAGGACATCCCCGAGTACCTCCCGGCGCAGCCGCCCGCCCGCGCCCAGGCCGTGTCCGCGGACTTCGACCAAGACCCCCTGTTGGACGGGTTGAACCCGCCCCAACGCGAGGCCGTGATCCACTGGGGGTCGCCCGTCCTAGTGGTGGCCGGCGCCGGCTCGGGCAAGACCCGAGTGCTGACCCGGCGGATCGCGTACCTCATCGGCCGCCGCAACGTCCATCCCGGATCGATTCTGGCCATCACCTTCACCAACAAGGCCGCCGCCGAGATGCGCGAGCGCGTCGACGACCTCGTCGGCAACCAGGCCCGGTTCATGTGGGTGGCGACCTTCCACAGCGCATGCGTGCGGATCCTGCGCGCGGACATCGATAAATTGGGAATGTCCAAGTCCTTCTCGATCTACGACGACGCGGATTCCAAGCGCCTGGTCGGAAGCATCCTCAAAGAGAGGAACATCGACCAGAAGAAGTTCCCGGTGCGGATGATCCGCTCGTGGATCTCCGACCAGAAGAACGCCCTCGTCGGTCCCGAGCAGGCGATGGAGATGAACACCTCCTTCCCTCAGGACCTCTTCGCCGAGGTGTACGTCGAGTACCAGTTGCGGCTGAGACGAGCCGAGGCGCTGGACTTCGATGATCTGCTCATGACCACCGTGCACCTCCTGCGCGACTTCCCGCAGGTGCGCGACCACTACCGACGCCGGTTCCGGCACGTGCTGGTCGACGAGTACCAGGACACCAACCAGGCGCAGTACGTCATGATCCACCTGCTGTGCACGGCGGGCGACGACGGCCTCGCCGCGCCCGAGTTGCTGGTGGTGGGCGACTCCGACCAGTCCATCTACGCCTTCCGCGGCGCGTCGATCCAGAACATCCTCAACTTCAACCAGGACTTCCCCGGCGCGGCGACCATCCAGTTGGAGCAGAACTACCGGTCCACCCAGAACATCTTGTCGGCGGCGAACGCCCTCATCCAGAACAACACGGGACGCCCGGAGAAGAACTTGTGGACGGACGCCGGCGAAGGGGCGAAGATCACGGGGTACGTGGCCGACACCGAGCACGACGAGGCTCGGTTCATCGCCGACGAGGTGGCACGCCTGTCGGCCGCCGGCGAGTCGCGGTACTCCGACACGGCGGTCTTCTACCGTACCAACGCCCAGTCCCGCGCGATCGAAGAGGTCTTCGTTCGCATGGGACTGCCGTACAAAATCGTGGGCGGGGTGAAGTTCTACGAACGTCGGGAGGTGCGCGACGCCATCGCGTACCTGCGCGCCCTGGCCAATCCGGCCGACGACGTCAGCGTCGAGCGCATCCTCAACGTGCCCAAGCGTGGGATCGGCGCGACCACCGAGGAGGTGGTCCGCTCGTACGCTCGGTCCGCCTCGATCCCCATGACCACGGCGCTGGAGCAGGCCTCGTCCATCCCCGGTCTGGGCGCCCGTGCCCTCACACCGCTCACCGACTTCGCCGAGGTGATGGCCCGGCATCGCGCCATGGTGGCCGAGGGGGCGCCCGCCGATGAGGTTCTCACGTCCATCCTCGACCAGTCGGGGTACGTCGAGTCCTTGAAGTCCTCCGGCGACCCCCAAGACGAGACCCGGCTGGAGAACCTGGCCGAGTTGATCCGTGTGGCGCGCGAGTTCGTCAGCCAGGCCCATGAGATCGACATCACTCCGGGCGACGAACTGACCCACGACGACGACCCCCTCGCCGGGGACGACGCCGCGTGGATCTCTCCAGGGGCGTCCGGATCCTCTCAGGCGGTCCCCGGCTCCGCGGCGACGCTGTTCGAGATTCCCGGGCAGGCGGTCCACGACCCGGGCCACACGGCTTCTTTCGAGGACGGGGTGAGCCTGCTCGGCGCCCCCGAGCCCGACGATTCCCTGGCCGCCTTCCTGGAGAGGATCGCGCTGAGCTCCGACTCGGACGAGATCCCCGGAGTCGGCGAGGGCACCGTCACCCTGATGACCCTCCACACGGCCAAGGGGCTGGAGTTCGACACCGTCTTCGTCACCGGCTTCGAGGACGGTCTGTTCCCGCACGAGCGCACCCACTCCGATCCCAGCCAGATGGAGGAGGAGCGCCGCCTGGCGTACGTGGGGCTGACGCGGGCCCGCAAGCGCCTGTACATCACCCGGGCGACCGTGCGCACCATGTGGGGCACTCCGTCCTACAACCCTCCCAGCCGCTTCTTGGCGGAGATCCCCGAGATCCTGATGGACTGGCGCCGCCTGGACCGTGTCGCGACCTGGGACGTGTCGTCTCGGACCAGCGCTGGTCATCGCTCGACGTCGTCCCCGTCCGCCGGGTCGAGTCGAGGATCGTCGATGGGCTCGTCCACCTCGTTCCAGAGCCGCTCGACCACCGCCCGGCCGAAGAAGACCCCCGTCCTCGCCGCCGGAGACCAAGTCCTGCACACGACCTTCGGTCTGGGCACGGTGAAGGCAGTCACCGGGTCCGGGGACCAGGCGCGCGCCGAAGTGGACTTCGGGTCGTACGGGGTGAAGCTCCTCTCCGTCATCCACGCTCCCATAGAAAAGCTCTAGGCGTGGATGTGATGGTGGTGCGCGTGGGAACCGGGTCACGAGGACCCCTGACAGGAAGAATGGCACAGTGACCCGCGAAGATTCCCTCGGATCTCGGCTCACCGTCGAGACGTATGAGCCACCCGCCCCGGCGCGTAAAGCCACCATGTCGTGGTGGATCGCCGCGATCGGCGGCGCGGGGGTGTGCGCTCTCGGAGGTTGGGCGCTGATCACCGCCCTGGCACTGGTCTCCCACCTGGCTGCGACCGGCGCCGCCTCCGGGTCGGAACTGCGGTTCGCGACCCAGGTGTGGCTGCTGGCCCATGGGGGAGTGCTCCAGTCCGGCGGGGTGCGCATCACCTTGGTCCCCCTCGTCATCACGGCGTTGGTGGCCCTCGGCCTGCACGGCGTCGCGAGCTACGCCGGGAAACAGATGAGGCTGTCATCCGGCGCCGACCGGGAGCCCGGACTGGGCGTCCTGGCTGTCACCGGGACGCTGACCGGGTCGTACGTCGTCGTGGTGACTATCGCCTCCCTCGTCACCGACCCGTCCAGCCTGCGGGCCGCAGTGGGGGCAGGCGCCCTCGCCGCCGTCATGGGATTCGTGGGCGCTCGTCGAGGGATGAAGTGGGACTTCTTCCATGCCTGGCCGGTGTGGAGCCGGGCCGTCCCTCGTGCCATCGGGGCATCCGTCCTGGTCGCCCTCGTCGGTGGCGTCGTGGTCTTCTTGGCCGGGTTGATCTCGCATCGTGACCAAATCGTCTCGATGACTGAACAATTGCATCCCGGATGGGCCGGGGGGATCGTCCTGGTCCTCGTCCAGCTCTGTTACGCCCTCACCATCGTCGTGTGGTCGATGTCCTGGTCCTTCGGGCCGGGGTTCACTTTGGGCGACGGATCGGTGGTCTCGCTGATGGGGTCCCACGTCGGGCTTCTCCCCGCTTTCCCGGTCACCGCAGCCCTGCCCTCGGGGACCACGTCACTGGGCACGTTGGGCTGGCTGATCTTCCCCGTCGCCGCTGGCGCCACGTCGGCGCTCATGGTCTTACGGGCGCGCCCGAGGGCCCGCTTCGACGAGACCGCCCTCGTCGGGGGGTTGTCGGGAGTCCTGTCGGGATTCGCTGTGGTCGCCTTGGCGGGCGTCACACGAGGCAGCCTCGGGGTGTCCCGTCTCGCGGACATCGGGCCCTTGTTGACCCCGCTGCTGATCATCGCGCCCTGTCTCATGGGCCTGGCCGGGGCGGTCACGGGACTGATCGCCGGGTTGGTGCGCCGTCCCGTCGGGGACGCCGATCCCCGCTGGTGGGCCCGGTGGGGCGCAGAATCCGCCGACGCCGGTCCGGCCGATCAGGAGACCGTGGGCATCCGTGGGATACCTCTGGGTGGGAGCGACCGTACGTTCTCCGCCATGCGCACGGTGGACCCTCCTGGCCAGCGAGGTGTGCCGGTCGCCGAGAGCGGTGACACGACAAGGGTGGTGCGACCCGGCGGCTCGGCGGGTCGGGACGAGTCGACGGTCCCAGCTGGGCCGCGCCCTGAGGGCGGACCGCGACGCGACGCCACAACGATCGACCCCGATATGGGTGGCGAGTCCAGTCAGACGGTCGTCGTGCCGGGTCCCCGTGGCGGACATGGCCAGACGAACGTCGTGCCGGGTCCTCGTGGCGAGTCCAGTCAGACGGTCGTCGTGCCGGGCCACGGCAGTCCACGATCAGCGACGACGGGCGACCCTGCGCCACGCAAGGGTGAGACGACCACCCTGACCGCCGTCCTTGCCCGTATGAGCGCCCGACCGGCGCCAGAGCCGACCCACGATGACGCCGGTATGGACGAGACGCGTACGCCAGAGGCCGGAGGGGCTGGCCGTACCCCCGAGACGCCCGCCCGACCGGGACTATCCGCGAAGTTGGCCGGATTCTTGGAGCGTGCCCGGCATGCGAAGGGTCGTGTGAGCTCCGATGCCGCTTCCTCCACCCCCGTGGCGACCGCCGGTGAAGAGACAACCTCGAACGAGCCCACGGAACGTGCCCCCCGGGACGGCGCCGAGCAGACTCGCACTACTGCCCACGCCGACCCGAAGGGAACCGACCCGGCTGAACCCACACAACGGGTCGTCCCCCAAGACGAGCAACCCGCCATCGACTTCCACGCCAGCGAGCGGTGATCGGCGACCAAACGCTGTGTCTGGGGACAGTCGTATGACCGCACACTCTTGATATCCGACCAGGTCGGCGACTAGTCTATTTTTATGACGATCAGTATCGGCGCCTATGAGGCCAAGACGCATCTCGCCAGACTTTTGGATGAGGTGGCTGCCGGACGTACCTACGCGATCACCAAACATGGACGTGAAGTGGCCAGACTCGTCCCTCCGACTCAGATGACGCCTGGCGCTGCCGCGGCGCAGTTGCGACAGGCGCGTCAGGGACTGTGCCTGGACGGTGTGACAGCAGCCGATCTCGTGGCGGAGGGGCGCCGCTGGTGAGTATCGTTGTTGACACGTCGGTGACGTTGGCCTGGGTCTTCGAGGACGAAGGGACGCCGGCCACTGAGGAGTTGCTCGATCGGGTATGTGAAGAAGGTGGCGTCGTGCCATCCTTGTGGCAATACGAGGTCAGCAACGCTGTGCTGACTGCTGTACGAAGAGAGAGGCTGGACAAAGCGGCGGCCACACATCTGTTAACGCTTCTGGGCCAACTCAACCTGCGCGTGGAGCAGGCAGGAATGGACATGGCTCGCGTTCTGGAATTGGCGGCGTCGTCGGGCTTGACCGCGTATGACGCGGCCTATCTGGATGTGGCCATGACTCTCGGCGTGCCATTGGCGACCTTGGACAACCGTCTTGCTCGCGCGGCTGAGGCCGTGGGGGTTTCTGTGCTCCCGAGTACGCCGACCGGCCGCGCTCTTTAGTACAGTTATCCCTGTGCCTCTGCGTTGCGTTGTCTTGATCTCAGGGACGGGCACCCTCCTCCAAGCCCTCCTCGATTCCATCAGCCATGGCGGCGTGCCCGCCGAGGTGGTCGCCGTCGGGGCGGATCGACAGGCGGAAGGCCTTGTCAGGGCCGAGTCCGCAGGGATTCCCACGTTCGTCCATCCCCTCGCCAGAGGCGGAGACCGTGACGAGTGGGACCGAGAGTTGACCGACCTCGTCGCGTCCTTCGACCCTGACCTGGTCATCTCGGCCGGCTTCATGAAGCTGGTGGGGAGCGCCTTCCTGTCCCGCTTCTCTGGGCGGCTCATCAACACGCACCCGGCGCTGCTGCCCAGTTTTCCTGGCGCGCACGCGGTACGCGACGCTCTGGAGGCCGGGGTGAAAGTCACGGGGTGCACGGTGTTCGCGGTCGATGAAGGCGTCGACACCGGACCGATCATCGCCCAGGAGGCGGTGGCAGTGCTCCCCGGCGACGACGAGGAGACGTTGCACGAACGGATTAAACAAGTAGAGAGACGACTTCTCGTTGATGTCGTCAAGGGATGGAAGGATGATCATGAGTGATCGAATCGTGATTCGACGGGCTCTGGTGAGCGTGTACGACAAGACGGGGCTGGCGGATCTCGGGCGCGCCCTGGCCGGGCATGGTGTGGAGATCGTCTCCACCGGCTCGACGGCGTCCATGCTGGCCGACGCCGGTGTGCCGGTCGTGCCGGTGGAGGAGGTGACCGGGTTCCAGGAGTGCCTGGACGGGAGGGTGAAGACCCTGCACCCGAAGATCCATGCCGGGATCCTCGCCGACCGGCGCCTGCCCTCCCATGTGGACCAGTTGCGCGACATGGGGGTGGCCCCCTTCGACCTCGTCGTGTCCAACCTGTACCCATTCACGGACACGGTCGCGTCGGGCGCCGACCAGGACCAGTGCGTCGAACAGATCGACATCGGCGGGCCGAGCATGGTGCGCGCGGCGGCGAAGAACCACCCGAGCGTGGCCGTGGTCACTTCCCCGGACCAGTACGCCCAGGTGCTCGACGCCCTCGACGCTGGCGGTTTCACCCTGGCGCAACGCCAACAGCTCGCCAAGCGGGCTTTCATCCACACGGCGACCTACGACGTCGCCGTCGCGACATGGATGACGGAGGTCTTCCCCTCCGACCAGGCGTGGTCCGACTGGATCGGCCAGACGTACAGCCTCGCCCATCCGCTGAGGTACGGCGAGAACTCCCACCAAGCCGCGGCTCTGTACGTGGCCGGCGGCGGACTCGCCGAGGCCACCCAGCTCGGCGGCAAGGAGATGAGCTTCAACAACTACACCGACACGGAAGCGGCGTACCGAGCCTGCTATGACTTCGACGCGCCCACGGTGGCCATCATCAAGCACGCCAACCCGTGCGGGATCGCGTCGGGCGAGACCATCGCGGAGGCCCATCGCAAGGCCCACGCCTGCGACCCCCTGTCCGCGTACGGGGGCGTCGTGGCGGCCAACCGGGAGGTCACCATGGAGATGGCGCTCGGGTTGAAGGAGATCTTCACCGAGGTCATCGTCGCGCCGGGGTACGAGGCCGACGCCTTGGCCCAGCTGCAGAAGAAGAAGAACCTGCGGATCCTGGTCGCCGGCCCCTATGCGCCCGCCCCCCACGAGGTGCGCCCGATCTCGGGCGGCGTCCTCGTCCAGGACCCCGACCTGATCGACGCCGCCGGGGACGATCCCGCTCACTGGGAGCTCAAAGCCGGACCGGCTGTGGACGCGGCCACCCTGGCGGACCTGGAGTTCGCGTGGAGGGCCGTGCGTGCGGTCAAGTCCAACGCCATCCTGCTGGCCCACGACCAGGCGTCGGTCGGCGTGGGCATGGGTCAGGTCAACCGGGTGGACTCCTGCCGTCTGGCTGTCGAGCGCGCGGGGGAGCGGGCCGCCGGTTCAGTCGCAGCCTCGGACGCCTTCTTCCCCTTCACGGACGGCCCCCAGTTGCTGTTCGACGCCGGGGTCCGGGCCATCGTCGAGCCGGGCGGCTCGATCCACGACGATGACATGATCACCGCCTGCGAGCAGGCCGGGGTGTCGTTGTACTTCTCCGGGACTCGGCACTTCTTCCACTGAGGTCGATCCCCTGGACGGGACCTCAGGCGCCGTACGCCACCGGCACGCCGGTCGCGGCCGTCACCGCGCCGTCACGTCACGAGCGTGGCGACGGGGTGTTGCCGAGCGAGTTTGACGTCGAAGGTCCAAAGAGGGGTCGCGTCACAGGCGCGGGCCTGGTCGGCGATGAGACAGTCCTCGAGCGACAACTTGGGGTGCGCGACGTACCGCCGCATGCTCGATGCGATCAGATCTCGGGGGCAGATGACGGACTCGATGTCCATGACCCACCCGACGATGGCGGCGGCCTGGGGCCGAGTCATGGCGTAATGGCTTGTCAGGGCATGCACGAACTCCGCGATGACGAGAAGACTGACGAGAAAACGACGGTCGGGGTCGGCCAGGAGCACGCGCGCTCGGCGTGTCTGCTCATCCCCGAGATCGATGGCGGCACGGAGAAGGACGTTGGTGTCGACCGACTCGGTGGTCATGTCGCCCTGCTCGCATAGAGGTCGGATGCGCTGGCGGGATGTCGCGCGCCAGGCGCTGCCCAGTCCGCGAACTCGGCCGCTCCGCCTTCCATGGCGGCCAGCCGGCGTTCCAGCTCCTGCGGGGCGGGGACGGATTTTTCGGGCAACTCCACCCGAAGCAATTCGGTGAAGTACGAGACGTCGACCACCACGGCCACTGGCTGGTCCCGGCGTGTCAGGTAGATGGGCTCACCGCCCACACGGACCTGGTCGACCACCTCTGCCAAGCTGGCACGCGCATCGGAGATCGTCATGAGTTTCATGATGATAGCTTATGGTATTGCGCTGAATCGTACAAAACAGCGCACAGGGCGTCTGGGGCCTGTCTGGTCAGTCAGGGTCGGTCTGGGTCGGTCAGGGTCCCGGATCGCTCCGCGGCGGGACCTCAGGCGCCGTACATCACCGGAACGCCGGTCGCGGCCGAGGCGCCCATGATGCCGTAACCGGTCACGTCCGTGAAGCCCAGTGTCCGCATCTGGGTGGCGGCACGTCCGGCACGGCCTCCGCCGTTGCAGTAGACGATGAACTCGGCGTCTTTCTCGAAGCAGGAGATGTCCGACACGAACAGCGGGCCGTTGAAGTCGATGTTGATCGCGCCCTCGAGGTGGCGGTTGGCGTACTCCTCGCGGGTGCGCACGTCGATGATGTACCGGGTCATGCGTCCATTGTGACATATGGGCACGGGTGACCTGGCGTGGGCACGTGCCTACTCTGCGTCCCCGACCCTGTCCAGGGGCAGGCGCAGTTCTTCGGGGGTGACCGCGCGTCCCTCGGCCAGGGACAGGTTGGCGCAGATGCCTACGGCGACGGCCCGTGCACCGTCGACCCAGTCGGACGGACGACCCAGCGGGTCCTCGTCCGGGCCGACGAAGATGTCGGCCAACAAACGGTGGTCGCCACCGCCATGGGCGCTCGGACCGGCGTCCAGAATGGGGCGCTCCTCGGCGACGGCGAAATGCTTCTGGACGATCAGGTGCTCGCCGACAGGGCGCACCGTCGTGTCGGCGTCGGCACCGGCGCCACGGTAGCTGGGGTCGATGACCTCGACCTTGTCGTCCTGGAACAGCACCGCCGAACGCTCCACCACCGTCAGTTCGGCACGTCCTTGCGTACCGTTCACGCAGACCCGGTATCCCTCCCAGGGGCTGTGGGCGTTGAGGGAGTACGACATGCTGGGACCCTTGCGGTAATCCACGACGAGGGAGGCGTTGTCCTCGGTGGTGACCCCGGGGCCGAAGACGTCACGGTCGCGGAGGTAGCCGTCGTAGTGCTCCTGGTCGAGGTACAGGGCCTTGAGAATCGGGTCGTCGCGGAGGTCCAACTCGAAGGGGAGATGGGGTCCGTCGTGGGTGCCGCGCGGAGAATGGGGTGGCAGGCGGCGAGCCGTGGAAGATTCGGATCCGTAGAATCTCACCCCGCCCGAGGCGTAGACCCGGGTGGGGATGTCGTCGATCCACCAGTTGACGAGGTCGAAGTGGTGGGACGCCTTGTGGATGAGCAGACCGCCGCTGTTGGTCTTGTCGCGATGCCAACGCCGGAAATAGTCCGCGCCGTGGGCGGTGTCCAGCACCCACTCGAAGGCGACCGAGGTGACCTCGCCGATCTCGCCCGATTGGATGACCTCTTTCAGGGCGGAGTTGCGCGGGGAGTACCGGTAGTTGAAGGTGACGACTACGTGGCGCCTGGTCGCCTGCACGGCGTCGGCGATGGCGTGGACCGACGCGGCGTCGATGGTCAGCGGTTTCTCGGTGATCACGTCCGTCCCCGCCCTCAGGCTGCGGCAGATCATGTCGGCGTGGGTGTAGTCGGGGGAGGTGACGATGACCCGCTCGGCGCCGGACCGGGCGAGGATCGATTCCAGGTCGTCGGGCCCGCCGGTGAGGATCCCGGAGGTGTCGTACCCCCGCTCGTCGGCCATGATCGTTTTGTGGACCTTGACGCGTCCGGGATTCACGTCGACCATGGCGACCAGGGCGGCCCGGTCTTTGTGCGGTCCGCAGATGGCGTCGACGTACATCTGGGCCCGATGCCCGCAGCCGATGATCGCGTAGGTGGTCATGATGACTCCTTCCTCCGATGTCAGTTTATGGCGTGCGACGACGCCCCACGGCGTTGGTGTTGAGTGTTGCCATGGAATGGGGGTGCGGTGGTGGGTGTGGTGGTGGGTGTGGTGCTCGTCAAGCGCTCCCGAAGCGGCGTTCTCGGTCGGCGTACAGTTCGATGGCGTGCCACAGGTCCCGGCGATCGAAGTCCGGCCACAAGCGGTCGAGGAAGACCATCTCGGCGTACGCGCACTGCCAGACGAGGAAGTTGGAGGTGCGTTGTTCGCCGGAGGAGCGGATGAACAAGTCGACGTCGGGGACGTCGGGGCAGTACAGGAACTTGGCGAACCGCGACTCCGTGATCCGCTCAGGGTCGAGGTCGCCCGCGGCGGCCGCCCGTGCGATCTCGCGGGCCGCGTCGGCGATCTCGGCGCGACCTCCGTAGTTGACGCAGAACTGCAAGGTGAGGGTCGAGTTGGACCGGGTGATCTCCTCGGCCTCCTGGAGTTCCCGGATGACCGAAGCCCACAACTTTGGTTTACGTCCTGCCCAGCGTATCCGTACGCCCAGAGCGTCGAGGTCCTCACGACGGCGGTGGATGGTGTCACGGTTGAAGCCCATGAGCCAATGGACCTCGGCGGGCGAGCGTTTCCAGTTCTCCGTGGAGAAGGCGTACACCGTCAGGTACCGTACCCCCGCCTCGATGGCGCCCTCGATGACGTCGAAGAGGGCGGCCTCCCCACGTTCGTGACCGTCCGTGCGTGGCAGTCCGCGTTGCTTGGCCCAGCGTCCGTTGCCGTCCATGACGATGGCGACATGGCTCGGCACATCCGCCACCTGCGGGGGGCGCGCCCCGGACGGGTGCTGCGACGGCGGGCGTTTGGCGGGGTGGATGTAACCTGGGACCATAGTAGCGATCCTACTGCCGACGCCCCGGGCGGGCATCCTGGGCCGACATCCTGGGTCGACGCCCGAGGCGGCCATCCCAGGCGGCCATCCCAGGGCCGGTCACGACATGAGGAGACGAGATGGGAACCTACAACGATGAGGGTGTCGTGTTGCGCACTCATCGTCTGGGCGAGGCTGACCGCATCATCACCATCTTGACGCGCAACCACGGCAAGCTACGCGGCGTGGCCAAGGGCGTCCGTCGCACCTCCTCGAAGTTCGGCGCCCGGTTGGAGCCCTTCGCCCAGGTGGACCTCCAGATTCGCGAGGGGCGCGGTCTGGACTATTTCACCTCGGTGGTGTCCAAGACGCTCTTCGGCAAGGATTTCCTCGATGACTACGCCAGATACACATCCGCCGAGGTGATGGTCGAGGTCGCGGACAAGCTGCTCCCCGAAGAGGGGGCCCCCGCGATGCGGTTCTACTTCCTCTTGGTCGGCGCCCTGCGAGCGCTCGGGGAGGGCACGGTGGACGGCACGCGGCCACCGGCGATGATCCTCGACTCGTACATCCTGCGGGCGTCGAGTCTGGCGGGGTACGCGCCGCAGCTACAGATGTGCGCTCTGTGCGGGGCCGAGGGTCCCCATCCGTACTTCCACCCTGCCTCCGGCGGAATGGTCTGCGCCCGCTGCCGTCCCCCGGGCTCGGCGGCCCTCTCGCCCGCGACCAGCGCCTACCTCCAGGCCTTGTCGACCGGCGACTGGCCCGCCACGGCAGATGTGCCCGGCGACAGGATCGATGAGGCGTCGGGCTTGGTGCGCGCTTTCCTCACCTGGCATCTGGAGCACTCCATCAAATCCCTGACCCACGTGACCACAGCCCCGCACGCCCCTCATCAGACGTGAGGACCATGGCCGCCGACGACGCGCGTCCCAACCTGGAATAGAATAGGTCGGGTTGCCCCCGCGCTACGGGGGCCAAAGGAGAGGTCATCATGGCAGGCATCGTCATCGTCGGCACGCAGTGGGGAGACGAGGGCAAGGGTAAAGCGACCGACCAGTTGGGGGAGAGGGTCGACTACGTCGTGCGCTATTCCGGGGGGAACAACGCCGGACACACGGTGGTCGTCGGGCAGGAGTCGTACGCGCTCCACCTCCTCCCATCCGGTATTTTGAATGAGAATTGCATTCCGGTGATCGGCAACGGGGTGGTCATCGACCTCGCCGTGCTCTTCGAGGAGATCGACGGTTTGATGGCTCGTGGGGTCAACGCCGACCGGGTGATCATCTCCGCCAACGCGCACATCATCACGTCCTACCATCGCGTGCTCGACCGTGTGACGGAGCGGTTCCTGGGCAAGCGGAAGATCGGCACCACGGGACGCGGCGTCGGGCCCGCGTACGCTGACAAGGTGAATCGCATGGGCATCAGGGTCCAGGACCTCTTCGACGAGTCCATCCTGCGCCAGAAGGTCTCCGCGTCCTTGGAGCAGAAGAACGCCTTGTTGGTGAAGGTCTACAACCGTCCGGCCATCTCAGCGGACCAGGTCAGCGAGGAGTTGCTGATGTGGGCCGACAGGGTCAAACCGATGATGACCGACACGTCGGCCGTCCTCAACGACGCGCTCGACGCCGGCAAGGTCGTCCTCTTCGAGGGCGCCCAGGCCCACCACCTCGACGTGGACTTCGGCACGTACCCGTACGTCACCTCGTCCTCGCCGATCGCGGCGGGCGCCTGCATCGGCGCCGGCGTGGGCCCGACACGGATCAACCGCGTCATCGGGATCGCCAAGGCGTACACCACCCGTGTGGGCGAAGGCCCCTTCCCGGCTGAGCTCCTCGACGAGACGGGCGAGAAGCTGCGCCGGGACGGCGGGGAGTACGGCACGACCACGGGCCGCCCGCGTCGGTGCGGATGGTTCGACGCCTTGGTGGTGAACCAGGCGGCGCGGGTCAACGCCGTCACAGACATCTTCTTGACCAAGTTGGACGTGCTCACCGGGTGGGAGAAGATCCCGATCGTGGTCGGGTACGACGTGTTCGGGACCCGGCACGACACCATGCCGATCACGCAGACGGACCTCCACCACGCCACGCCGATCTATGAGTACATGGACGGGTGGACCGAGGACATCTCCCAGGCCCGCTCCTTCGACGACTTCCCCGCGACCACGAAGGCGTACGTGAACAGGCTGCAAGAGCTCATCGGCGTGCGGATCTCCGGCATCGGCGTGGGGCCGGGGCGCGCTCAGACGGTGATGATCCACGACCTTCTGTGAGTCCCGCCCGGCGACCCGGGCGTCTATTCTGGGGCAGACGTCGAGGACCGGCGACGGCTCCGCGTGCGCGTCTTCCAGGATGACACCAACAAAGGATCATGCTCGGCTGTGGCCGGGTCGGCCGCGATGAAGGTGTTGAGCCATTGGGTACGCGGGTCGATGTCGATCAGCAGCGCTTTGACGAACAGGGTCGCAGGGATCGCCAGGAGGGCGCCGAGGGGACCGAGGATGCCGACCCAGACGAGCAGGGACAGCACGGCTGTGGTGGGAGTGATGCCCACCGCGTCGCCGGTCACCTTCGGCAGGAAGATGGTCTTGATCGCCGTGTCCATCACCCAATAACCGACGACCACCCAGACGGCCGTCCACGTCCCGTTCTCGAGCAGCGCCATGATCGTGGGCGGGATCAAGCCGAGGACGAAGCCGACGTTCGGGATGTAATTGGTGACGAAGCTGAGGATCAGCCACACGAGGGCCAGGGGAACCCCCAGCGCGACGAGCAGCCCCCAGTCGAGCACGGCGATCACGAGCCCGAAGACGGTGGCCACCACCCAGTACTTGCGCGTGCCACGGGCGAACGAGGCCAAAGCCCACGCCAGGCGGGGATTGTGGCGTTCCCCGAGGCGCAGCATCCGGTCCGAGAACCCGGTCGAGTCGACGACCATGAAGACGAGGAGGAGGACGATGGTCGCCAGCAGCGTCACGCCGGAGGTCACCGAGGAAGCGATGCCGCTCAAGGTGGACACGATGGACGTGATGCTGATGCCTCGTAGCTGCTCGACGGCCATGTCGACGACCTGATTGGTGTCGAGGCCGTACTGGTCGGCGAGGTCCGTCAGGCGGGACAAGGCGGCGTTGAAGGGGCCAGAGTACGCCGGTAGCTGTTGGATCAGTCGGGCGATCCCCCACACGAAGGACCAGATCAGGCCCACGAGGATTCCCAGGGCCGCCACCCCGGCGACCAGCGACGCGACCCAGCGCGGCAGGCGGCGGGCGAGGGCGTGTTGGATGGGGAAGACGACGATGATCAGGTTGAGCGCCATGAAGGCCGCCGCGATGAGCGAGGAGACCCCATGGATGCGCTGGGCGATGGTCAGCAGGGCGGCCGCGCTCAAGAGCAGGGTCAGGACCCGTGGGATGAGCGGGCCGGAGCCGCGCGTGTCGAGGGATCCCACAGGATCGGGCACGCCCCCAGCGTCGACGGACATCTCGGATTGGGCCACGACTCTCAGTCTAGACAAGCCCATCTTCTTTTTCGGCATAGTGTCGTGCGCGAGTCGGATCCCCGTCCGGGTTAAGATAGCTGTGAGTTCGCCGTACGGCCCTCACGGGGACCCCGTGTCGGCGACGCAGGGCGGGTGGAGAGCCGGACACTGAAGGAAGCACCGTGGCGCAAACGTCGATTCGTTCCCACGACATTCCCCGGATGAGCGACGTCGCGACAGCGGCTGGCGTCTCGTTGGGGACGGTGTCCAACGCGCTCAATCATCCGGATCGTGTCCACCCCGACACGTTGCAGCGCATACGGCAGGTCATCGACGATCTGGGCTTCGTGCGCAACGCCACCGCGCAGTCCCTGGCGGCGGGCAGTTCCACCGTGGTCGGCTTCATCGCTCTCAATCTCGCCAACACCATCTTCCTCGACATGTCCGCAGGCGCGGAGGCGGTCGCGGCGAAGTCGGGGTACTCGATCCTCTTGGCCAACTCGGGCATGGACGTCGAGCGTCAGTCGACCTATCTCGACTTGTTCCGCCAACTCCCGGCCGCCGGTCTCCTGTTCGCCCCGATGCCGCATCTGTTGTCGGGCATGGAGCAGATCCGTCAACGTGGCCAGCCGATCGTGCTCCTCAACGCGTCCCCGCCTGCGGCGAACCAATGCGCTGTTCTGGCCAATGACGAGCATGGCGGGTACATGGCTGCTCGCCACCTGCTCGAGCAAGGGTGCCGACGCCTGGCCTTCGCGGGGTACATCGACTCGTGGCCGCCGCTGCAGCAGCGTTACCTGGGCGCCGTCCGCGCGGTCTCAGAGACGGCTGGAGCGGTTCAATTGGAGCTGATCCCCACGCATGAGGTACGGGTCGAGGACGGTGTGGCCATCGGCCAGCGGATCCTTGACCGTAAGCCGGAGAGACGTCCGGATGGGATCATCGCAGGCGCCGATCTCGTTGCCAATGGGATCATCGGCGCCGTGATGACATCCTCGGCCCTGCGGTTCCCCCATGACATCGCCATCATCGGGTATGACGACAACAGGTCGAGTTGGAACGCTTTAATTCCCTTGTCGACCATGGCTCAGCCAGGGCTGGAGATGGGGCGTGCGGCGGCGGAGCTCTTGATCGAGGAGATGACCCAGGCGGACTCCCACGTCCATCGGCAGGTGATGCTCGAACCGCACCTCGTCGTCCGTGATTCCTCCCGACGCCGGTAGCTAGCACTGAGCAAGCATAACGATTCCGTAACGCTTGCTCAGTGATACTTGCATCTATGAAGTGCGCCTGTCTAGGATGTGTATTGAAGCGCTTCATTTGAAGCCATGTTCGAGGAGGAACTATGCAACATCTGACCTTTTCCCATGTCCGCCTGGTCGCCGTCGGCGCGTCCGTGGCGCTCGCCCTCTCCCTAGCCGCCTGCAGCTCCGGTGGGTCGCCCACCACCACCACGAGTGCCCCCACCACGACCCAATTCGCGTTCCTCGGCCTGAACGAGAACACGACGGTCAAGGATGTCCTGACCAGCCTGCAATCCGGCGCATGTGCCAGCACGGTCGCGAATTACCCTCTCAACGCCTCTGCGTACGCGCAGGCCCAGTACGACCAGCAACTCCAACTGCTGGCCGGGCAGAACGCTCTGCCCAACCTCTTGGTGGGGCCCAACGCGCCGGCGCTCGCGGTCGAGTTGAACACCGCCGGAGACCTGGTCGATTTCAAACAGGCGCTCAGCGATGTCGGATCCCCGAACGCCCTCTTGCCCGCGGCGGCGTCCGTGGTCCAATCCCTCTATGACGGGAACCTGATCGGATTGCCCAACGAGTTCAACATCGAAGGCGTGTGGTACAACAAGAAGATCCTGTCCGACAACAACATCACCGCGCCCACCACCTGGGACCAGTTCACCCAAGCCAATGCGACTCTGCTCGCCGCTGGGGTGCAGCCGTGGTCCGTCGCCGGCAAGGGCGGGGATGGATGGAACGTCACCCGTCTGGTCGGCAACTACATCTTCCGAAGCCTGGGTCCTGACGCCATGGACAAGGTCGCCGCTGGAACCGCCAAGCTGACCGACGCCGCGTACGTCGCAGGCGCGGACGCCGTCAGCGCGTGGGGCAAGGCGGGATACTTCGGCACGGCGCCGACGTCCATCGATTACGCCACGGCCATGAACACCTTCCTCACGGGACAGGCGGCGTTCTATTACATGGGCTCCTGGGCGCTCGGCGACTTCAACAACACTGACGAGAACCAGATCGGCGCTGACAACATCGGATTCCTTCCCTTCCCCGACGTCACGGGTGGCACGGGATCCCATGATCAGATCCCAGCCAACGCTGGCATGCCGTTGATGATGAGCAAGGCCGCCTACGGTCCTGGGTCTCAGGCCTGGTTGAAGTGCATCGCGGACAACTATGGGTACACATCCCTGAGCGAGAAGGGTGTGATCTCCGGCTTCGCCGTGAATCAGACCATCTCCAATCTGCCGGCCCTGACTCAACAGGTTCAGCAGATCATGGCGTCCGCGCCTAGCTCTGTGCTGTGGTTCGAGGCGAAGTTCTCCGCCGAAGCGACGACGACCTCGCAGAACGACGCCGGTCCTCTCGCGGAAGGCACGATGTCTGGCGCCGACTTCATGGCCGCCGTCCAAGCCGACCTCGGCTGATCGGAAGCGCACGACATAAACCACCTCGTCTGGGTCTGGGTCGGATCCTCCATCCGGCCCAGACCCGGCCGAGGGGCATCGCATGACCCCGCGCCCCACGAGTCAGGCAAAGGAGCTGACCAGTGAAACGTGTATTCTCAGACCGCAAGACGATCATCATCTTGTTGGCTCCGGCATTGCTCACGTACACGCTCGCCATGCTCGTCCCCATGGTGTGGTCGCTGGGGTACACCTTCTTCGACGGCAGCCTCATCCGGGGATTCACGTACACGGGTCTGAGCAATTTCACCGCGGTCTTCCATGACAGGAAAGCCGGACAAGCGATCCTGTTCACGGTGAAGTATGCCGTCACCATCACCGTCGGCCAGGTCCTCCTGGGGTACCTCCTGGCCCTGCTGTACGTGTTCTACCTCAAACGCGCCAGCAGCATCATCCGCACCTTGACCTTCTTCCCCGTCGTCCTGCCCACGGTGGCCGTCTCGCTGCTCTTCTCGAAGCTCTTCGAGATCGCTCCCACGGTGGGCCCTGTCAATTCTTTGCTGCAAGCCCTGGGGATCCACGCGATGAACTGGTTCGGATCCGGTTCCAACGCGTTCATCGTCATCGCGGCCATGGACATCTGGAGGTCCATGGGCTTCTACGGCGTGCTGCTCTACGCGGGTCTGGTCGACATCCCCGACGACGTCATCGAATCCGCTCGTCTGGACGGGGCGTCGGGATGGCGCCTCGCGCGGAACATCGTGCTGCCACTGAGCTGGCCGGTCGTGGTCTCCGCCGTCATCTTCTCGATCAACGGCACGCTGAAGGTCTTCGACTCGATCTACGCCCTCACCGGCGGCGGGCCCGGACAGCAGACGACGCCCCTGACCTTGTACATGTACCAAACGTCGTTCGCGTACGGCAAGTACGGGTACGGGTCCACGATCGCCTTGACGCTGACGATCATGTGCCTGCTGGTCACTCTCGTGATCTTCCGCAGCTCCCGAAAGGATCTGACCGCATGAGCACCGCGACCACCCCGACCACATCGATCACCCTGACCGCCGCCGAGTCTCGCCGACGCTCCCGTCCGCACGCGGCGTGGAGGGGACGCGTCCGTCGTCTGCCGCTGGCGCTCATCACGATCGTCCTGCTCGTGGTCGAGATCTATCCACTCGTGTGGCTGCTCCTCGGCTCTCTCAAGACTCAGTCCGAGTTCATGAACCGCCCCACCTGGGCTCTGCCGCAGAACTGGGCGAACTTCGCCAACTACGCCACAGCGTGGCAAGCGGGGATCTCCCGCAACCTTCTCAACTCGGTGATCGCGGTCTTCCCCTCGCTCGCCCTGATCATCGTCTTCGGGGTGGCGGCGGGATTCGCGCTCGAAGTGATGGTCTGGAAAGGGCGCAACACCGTCCTGTTGCTGTTCTTGGGCGGGATCATGATCCCGTCGCAGATGATCCTGCTTCCCCTGTTCACCGTGTATTTCCGGATCCATCTCACCGGCACGATGTGGCCCTTGGTCGTCACCTACACGGCGACGGGGCTTCCCCTGACGGTGTTCATGATGGCGACCTACTTCCGTGCCATCCCGAGGGAACTGTTCGAAGCGGCGACCATCGACGGCGCGTCCCTGTTGCGCAGCTTCTGGTCGGTCGCCTTCCCCATGATGACCAACGCCATCTTCACGGTCGGCCTGGTGCAGTTCTTCTTCCTGTGGAACGACCTGTTGCTCGCCATGACGTTCACCTCGGGGTCCGGGCACAACGAATTGGCGACCGTCCAGGTCGGTCTGCTGTCCTTCCAAGGCCGGTTCGGCTCGGTCCAGTACGGGCCGACGATGGCGGCCATCTGCGTCAATGTCCTGATCACTCTCGTCCTCTACCTCTTCCTCAACCAGCGGGTGATGAAGGGCATGACGGCTGGAGCGATCAAGGGATAGTGGGAAAGGAGCCCTCATGCGTGTCCTGAATCAGACCATCGAGTATGGCGCCAATCGTTCATGCCTGGGCACGCCGTGTCCGCGACTGACATGGACCGCTGCTGGCGATCCCGGTGAAGCGCAGACGGGGTACGAGATCCAGATGAGGACTCACGGCGCCCACGCCACCACCGATCAGGTCGAGTCGCCGGAGTCCGCATGGATCCCATGGCCGTTTCCTGATCTGTCGTCTCGGCAGGGATTCGCGTGGCGTGTGCGGGTATGGGGTTCTCGCCCGGCCCCCGGCGACTGGTCGCCGTGGCAGGACGGGGAGGCGGGTCTGCTGCGCGACGACGACTGGAGCTCGCCGTGGGTCGTGCTCGACCGGCGTCCGGCGCCCCGAGATCCGGCCTTGGCTGTGCGTGGGGCGGTACGGGGGCGCGTGGAGTTCCAGGCGCCCGCGGGCGCCACGGCGGTCCGCCTGTATCTCACGGGGCACGGGGTCTACGTGGCCGAACTCAATGGCGCGGTCCTCGACGACTCCTTGCTATGCCCGGGGTGGACCGACTACCACCATCGGGTCGTGTACCGAGGCCACGACGTGACCAGCGCCGTCCACCCCGGCGTCAATGCCCTGGGCGTCACGGTGGCGGACGGCTGGTACAGGGGACGCCTCGGCTTCAACGGCGGCGTCCAAGACACGTATGGGGACGACCTCGCCGTGCTCGCGCAACTGGACGCGTGTGTGGACGGCCAGTGGCACAACCTTCTCCACAACGCCTCCTGGCGGATCGGTCCGAGCCCGGTCACGGCTGCTGCCTTGTACGAAGGGGAGACGTGGGACTGCGCCGACGAGCAGCCAGGATGGTCCACGGCCGGATTCGATGACCATGACTGGCCCCTGGCCGAGACGGTGGGCGTGTCGGCGTTCCCCGGGCGGCCCGTCGCCGCCGAACTGCCTGTGACGCGGGTCACGGACGTCCGTGAGCCGCTGCTATGCGACCGACGCGGCGACCGCATCCGCGTCGATGTCGGGCAGAACATCGCCGGTCGGCTCCACCTGCCGCTCACCGCCATGGCCGACACGACCGTGACCGTGCGCCACGCTGAGGTCCTGGAAGGCGACGACCTCGCGACGCGGCCCCTGCGCCGCGCCCGGTCGGAGGACTCCGTCCGGTTGAGGGCGGGTGACGGCGTCGACTTCGCCCCGGCCTTCACTGTGCACGGATTCCGGTACGCGGACGTGATCGCGGATCCCGAGCGGGTCCACGTCGGCGAGATCCGCGCCGAGGTCGTCCATACCGACGTGCCCCGGGTCGGCTGGTTCGAATGCTCCAACCCCTTGCTCAACCGCCTGCATGAGAACACGGTCTGGTCGACGCGCGACAACTTCACGTCGTTGCCCACCGACTGTCCCCAGCGCGACGAGCGTCTCGGGTGGACGGGCGACATCCAGATCTTCGCGCCGACGGCGCGGTACCTCTTCGACTGCTCGGGCTTGTTGTCGAACTGGCTCGCCGATCTGGCGTGCGTCCAGCGCGACTGTGGCACGGTGCCGAACTTCGTCCCGTGGCTGGAGCTCGGCTTCCCGGTCGGCCCGACGGCCGGATGGGGCGACGCCGCTGTGGTCGTCCCCTGGGTGGTCTACGAGCAGACGGGGGACACGGGACTGTTGCGCCGCCAGTACGAGTCGATGACGGCATGGGTCGATCAGATCGACGCCCTCACGGCAGGCACGGGCGTGTGGACGGGTGGGCAGCAATTGGGCGACTGGCTCGATCCCGAGGCGCCTCCCGAGGCGCCCGACCTCGCCCGCACGGACCGCTTCCTCATCGCCACCGCGTACCACTGCCACACGGCTCGTCTTCTGTCGCGCGCCGCCGCGATCCTGGGCATGGAGCGCGACGAGGCCCACTACGCGTTCGTCGCCGATCGGGCGAGGCAGGGATTCTGTCGGGAGTGGGTGTCGCCGTCGGGGCGGGTGGTCTCCGACACTCCGACCGGGCTGTCCTTGGCCATCTGCTTCGATCTGCTCGGGGACCCGGAGCAGGTCCAGGTCGCGGGGCGGCGTCTGGCCCACAAAGTGTGGGAGGTCGGCTACCATATCAAGACTGGTTTCATCGGCACACCGCTGATCTGTGACGCCCTGGTGCGCACGGGCAGTGTGGATGACGCCTACCATCTTCTGGAATGCCAGACATGCCCGAGTTGGCTCTATCCGATCACGATGGGGGCGACCACGATCTGGGAGCGTTGGGACGCGCTCCTGCCCGATGGGTCGATCAATCCCGGTGAGATGACGAGCTTCAACCATTACGCTTTCGGGGCCGTCTGCGACTTCCTGCATCGCCGTGTCGCGGGCCTGGCCCCCGGGGCGCCGGGGTACCGCACGGTCATCGTCGATCCCACGGTCGGGGGTGGGCTCACCTGGGCGAAGACCAGCCACCTCACCGACTATGGCATGGTCGGCGTCGAGTGGCACAGGACGGGGGGCGACTTCCATCTCCACCTCGATCTGCCCACCGGAGTGGACGCGCAGGTCCACCTGCCCGATGGGCGCTTCCATCATGTGATCGGGGCGGGCGAGGTCGACCTTCGATGCGAGTGTCGCCCCGCCGACCTGGACCCGGTCGCGCCTCAACGGGTCAATCTTCATGTTCCGACTGGCCGACCCAGGGGCAATCTGGTGCCTCCGGGCTCGCCCGATCCTCCGCCCGCCAATAAGAAAGGAGCATTGGTAGGATGACACCGCATCGGAGCGCGTCCAGCACGCCCGTCCGTGGCGCCATCGAGATCCACGAGCCATGTCCACCATTTCGTCGCACATGGGCTCACATCCAGATTTCATGCATCGACACATGAAAGGAAACAAACGATGCAAAAGAAACGATTCGCAGTTCCCCTGGCAGTGGCTGCAGCAGCCTCGTTCTGTCTTGGCATAAGCAGTCTGACCGCCCCCGTCGCGCAAGCGGCTTTCGACCTCGGCCAGTGCCCATGGATGGACACGACGAAGACGCCGACCGAACGCGCCCAACTGCTCATCGACTCCTCGACCCTGGGACAGGTCATGAGGTGGCTCGACGAGCAATCCGCCGGCACGCCCTCCCAAACTGATTGGGCGGGAGGCATGATGGGCGCAGGGCCCGCGACCTACGAGCCCGCCCTTCCCTGTACGCCCACCGTCATCTACACGGATGGCCCCGATGTCGTGCGTCACGCGGGGGCGACCCTGTACCCCGCCCCCATCTCTTTGGCTTCCAGCTGGGACACGCAGTTGTCCTATGACAAGGGAGCAGCCTTCGGTCAAGAGTCGTATGAGATGGGCTTCAACGGGATCTGGGCGCCGGGCGTCAGCTCGGCCAGGACCCCTCTGGCCGGACGTACCCCCGAGTACTTGGGAGAGGATTCCCTGCTGAGCGGCACCATGGCCGGATCCGAGTTGCAGGGCATGAACACCAATCCGATCGTGACCGGTGTCAAGCACTATGTCGCCAACGAGCAGGAGTACGACCGCCAGACGAGTTCGTCCAACGTCTCCGACCGGGCTCTGCACGAGGTGTACTCCCTGCCGTTCGAGATCGCCATCAACGACGGCGATCCTCAAGCGGTCATGTGCTCGTACAACCAGGTCAACGGGACCTATGCCTGCGAGAACCCCATCCTCAACGAGATCCTGAAGGACGACATCGGCTTCAATGGCTTCGTCGTCTCGGACTTCGGAGCGGTGCACTCCACGGTCGCGTCACTGGTCAACGGACTCGACATGGAGCTGAATGCTCCCAACTATTTCTCGCCGCAGAACCTCCAGCCAGCCCTCGACGCCGGTCAGATCACCCAGCAGCAGATCGAGGACGCAGCCATGCGCGTGCTGACAGGGTACTTCGCCGCCGGAGTCTTCGACACCCCTCTGCCGGACAATCCGACGACCGACGTCTCCACAGTGGCGCACAAGCAGATCGCCAAGACCATGGCGGAAGAGGGTTCCGTCCTGCTGAAGAACGCAGGCTCGGTGTTGCCCCTGACGGCGACGTCGAACCTCAAGGTCGCCATCATCGGCGGCGTGGCTGGCACGCAGACGGATTGGACGAACCTGGGCTATCAGTTGCAGCAGATCCAGGTGAGCAGTCCCTTCGGGCCTCCTCAGACCAAGATGGCGCTTCCCTTCTCCACGGCTGTGGACGCCTGCTCCGAGTCGGGCACGGATTGCTCGGCCATGGTGTCTCCTCTGGCGTCCATCACCCAGGCGGTCACAGCCGCGGGCGGAACCGTGACCTACGCCGCGGGTGACGACATCGCCGCTGCCACCGCCGTCGCTCAGGCGGCCGACGTCGCCATCGTCTTCGGGTACCTGCCCATGAGCGAAGGCAATGACGCGGCGAGCCTGTCCCTGGTCGAGAACGGCGACGACCTGATCTCCGCCGTCGCGTCAGCGGCGCCGAAGACGGTCGCCGTGCTGGAGACCGGCTCGGCCACCGACATGCCGTGGCTGTCCAAGGTCGACTCCGTCGTCGAGGCGTGGTACCCCGGCGAGCAGGCCGGCCCCGCGTTGAGTGACCTCCTGTTCGGGGCCGCCAACTTCACGGGCAAGCTGCCCTTGACCTTCCCCACGTCGATCGCGCAATCTCCGGTGTCGACCACCGCCCAGTATCCCGGGCTCATCGACGGCACCAGCGACGTGTGCGTCAACGGAGGCTTCTTCGGTGGATCCGGCCCGACCTGCCAGGTGAGCTACAGCGAAGACCTCGCGGTCGGCTACAAGTGGTACGACCAGGAGAACGTTGCGCCGTTGTTCGAGTTCGGGTACGGGCTGTCGTACACCACCTTCGCCTACTCGAACCTGGCCACGCACACAGCCCAGAACCTGGGCAAAGGCACGGCCTCCATCACTGTCGACTTCGACGTCACCAACACGGGCGCCGTCGCTGGCAGCGAGATCCCGCAGGTGTACCTGACGCTGCCCGCGTCGTCGGACACGCCAGGCAAGAGGTTGGTGGCTTTCGATCGCATCGATCTGGCCCCTGGCCAGACCACGCATGTCACCGAAGTCATCGATTCGACGACGGCCGATCATCCGATGTCGGTCTGGGACGAGGCGAGCGGCCAATGGGTGCTCGTGCCCGGGAACTACGGAGTCTCCGTGGGCGCCAGCTCGCGGATCATTCCGTTGTCGGCGACGGTCGCGGTGCCGATGGCGCCTGCGAACACGACGGCTCTCCAAGCCGCCGTGGCCTCGGCGACTGCCATGGATCCCGCGCAGTTCACATCAGCCAGCTGGGCTGACGTGGCGGCCTCCCTCCAGGTGGCGCAGGCTGTGCTCGCCAACGGCGATGTCATGCAAGCGGACGTCGATCAGGCGCTCAGCGCTCTCCAGGCCGCCGTGGCACGCCTGGTGGCGGCGCCGATTCCTCAGCCTGACGTGATCTCGCCAGAGGGCATCACCACGGGCGGTTCCGTGTCGCATGGCGGCGCCTGGTCGGGCGCATGGGTCATCGTCGGCTCGTGGGTCGTGGCGATGGGAGCAGGCGGCTGGGTCCTCCAGCGCCGACGCCGCACACGCGGCTGAGGCGAGACTGACTCGCACGGTACGGGGGCCTGTCGTCGACGGGCCCCCGTCGTCCGTCGTCTCCCCGCCGACAGGGCCCTGGGCGGCGACGGGCGTTCGGGCATGCTCCCACGCTAAGCTGTAAGCGTGAAAATGACCGTCTTGGTGGTCGGGTCGGGAGGCCGTGAGCACGCTTTGGCGTTGGCTCTGGCCCTTGACCCGGAAGTGGTGGGAGTCCATGTCGCTCCTGGGAATCCTGGCACATGGCAGCTCAGCGAGCGGTACGGGATCCCGATCGACTCCAGTCTCGGGCTGGCGCTGACCGCCATGGATCCCCTCGACGGCGAGGCCGTGGTGGGGATGGCCCAGGAACTGGGGGCGAGCCTCGTCGTCATCGGGCCCGAGGCCCCTCTGGTGGCCGGGGTGGCCGACCGTGTTCGTGATGCCGGTATCGCCTGTTTCGGGCCGAGCGCCGAAGCGGCCCAGTTGGAGGGCTCCAAGCAGTTCGCCAAGCAGGTGATGGCCGCCGCTGGTGTGCCGACCGCCCGGTCGAGGTACTGCCTCACCATCGAGCAGGTCGAGGACGCCCTCGACGAGTTCGGGGCCCCGTACGTGGTCAAGAACGACCATCTGGCCGGCGGTAAAGGCGTGGTCGTGACCAGCGACCGGGACGAGGCGTTGGCCCACGCCGCGGCGTGCGGCGAGACGGTCATCGAGGAGTACTTGGACGGCCCCGAGGTCTCCCTCTTCGCCGTCTGCGACGGCAAGCGCGGGCTCCCGTTGCTGCCCGCCCAGGATTTCAAGCGGGCGGGGGAGTCGGACACCGGCCCCAACACCGGCGGAATGGGCGCGTACACCCCCCTGCCCTGGGCCCCGGAAGGCTTGGTCGAGCAGATCATGGAGCAGGTGATCGATCCGACGTTGGCGCAGATGCGTCACCGAGGGACCCCCTTCCAAGGACTGTTGTACGCGGGCCTCGCCCTGACCAGCGCGGGGCTGCGGGTCGTGGAGTTCAACGCCCGCTTCGGCGACCCGGAGACCGAGGCGATCCTTCCCCTGCTCTCGTCGGGGCTGGGACAGGTGCTGTACGCCGCCGCGACCGGGACCCTCGACGGCATCCCCGATCTGGAATGGGAGGACTCCTCCTCGGTGGTCGTCATCTATGCGGCCGACGGCTACCCCGGCGATCCTCGCACAGGCGGACGGATCGCCCTGGCGCCGATCCAGGACGCCTCGCCGCACACGCAGGTCTTCCACTGCGGCACGGCCCTCGACGACGACGGCGACCTGATCGCCCATGGTGGACGTGTCCTCGCCGTCGCCGCGCAAGGCGACTCGCTGGCGGCGGCTCGCGACGCCGCGTACGCCGCCGTGGCCTCCATTGACTTCCCCACCGGGTTCTACCGGCACGACATCGCGCAGCGCGCCGCCGAGTCGGCCATCCCCACGCCCCATCTGTGACAAGGAAAAACATGATCCAACCCAATGTCTTGGCCAGCCGTTACGCGTCCTCGGCCATGAATCAGATCTGGGCGCCCCACGCCAAGATCGTCGCCGAGCGGCAGTTGTGGATCGCCGTGATGGCGGCCCAACGCGACCTGGGTGTCAGCTTCGGGGGCGACGACCCCGACACCGTCATCGCCGCGTACCAGGCCCAGGTCGACCAGGTCGACCTCGCCTCCATCTCCGCCCGCGAGCGCGTCACCCGACACGACGTCAAGGCGCGCATCGAGGAGTTCAACGCGCTGGCGGGGTACGAGCACATCCACAAGGGCATGACCAGCAGGGATCTCACGGAGAACGTGGAGCAGGCCCAGGTCCTCGCCGCCCTGGCGGTGATCCGCACGAAGGTGGTGGCCACGTTGGCTCGTCTGGCCGATCTGGCCGTGAGGTACGCCGACCAGCCCGTCGCGGGCCGTACCCACAACGTGGCGGCGCAAGTGACCACCCTGGGCAAGAGGTTCGCCACAGTGGCGGACGAACTGCTGCAGGCGCACGCGCGCCTGGAGGACCTGATCGCCCGCTATCCCATGCGCGGGATCAAGGGGCCCGTGGGGACCAGCCAAGACATGCTTGACCTGCTGGGCCAGGACGAGGCGAAACTGGCCGAGCTGGAAGGCCGCGTGGCCGCCAGCCTGGGGTTCCAGGCGAGCCTGATCTCCACCGGCCAGGTCTATCCACGCAGCCTGGACTACGACGTCGTGACCTGCCTGGCCCAGATCGCGGCGCCCTGCTCCAACCTGGCGACGTCCATCCGTTTGATGGCCGGCAACGAGTTGGTGACCGAAGGGTTCAAGCCGGGGCAGGTGGGCAGTTCCGCCATGCCCCACAAGATGAACACTCGTTCCTGCGAGCGGGTCAACGGACTGAGCGTGATCGTGCGCGGATACGTGGCCATGGTCGGAGAACTGGCGGGCGACCAGTGGAACGAGGGGGACGTCTCCTGCTCCGTCGTGCGCCGGGTGGCGCTGCCCGACGCCTTCTACGCCCTGGACGGGCTCTTCGAGACCTTCCTCACGGTCCTGGCCGACTTCGGCGCCTTCCCGGCCGTGATCGAGGCGGAGCTGAACAGATACCTCCCCTTCCTGACCACCACCAAGATCCTCATGGCGGCGGTCCAGCGCGGGGTCGGGCGCGAGCACGCGCACGAGATCATCAAGGAGCACGCGGTGGCCGCGGCGCTCGCCATGCGACAGACCGGGGGACGTAACACCCTCCTGGCCGACCTGGTCGTCGACGGCCGGTTGGGATTGACCATGCAGGATCTGACGGCCCTGATGAGCGCTCCGGTGGAGTTGACCGGCGCCGCCCGCCATCAGGTGGGGCGTGTGGCCGACGCCGTGGCCAGGATCGTCGAGCTCTATCCCGAGGCGGCCGCGTACCGTCCCGGCGACGTGCTGTGAACACCCGTCGCGCTGAGCGACGGGATCCTCAGCCGGCGAAGTTCTGCAGGAAGGTGAGCATCGCCGCAGGCGACGTGTCCAGCTTCGGGACGTAATTGCCCGAGGAGTCGATGGTCATCAAGTCGGAGAACAGCAACTGCTTGCCGTTGACGTAGAAGGCCGGGGTGCCGCCTGGAGGCGCCTGGCTGGCGCCGTTGATGGTGGTCGAGGTCGCGTTCACCTGTTCCATGGCCTGGACGTACGGCAGGGTCTTCTGCGTGTCGAAGCACTGCTGGAAGGTGGTCAGGTCATTCCCGGTGATCCCGGCGGCGGCGGGGAACTGCACGCGCAACTGATCGTCGGTGTAGCCCGTCCCCTCCTTCTCGGGCTGATTGGCGAAGACCGTCTCATGGTAGGCGATGAACGCTCCGACCACGTCGGCGCAGGTGGAGCCCACCGCCGCCCTGGTCGAGGAGGTGTTCTTCAGATTCGAGTCGAGGAAGCTGCGGATGTGGACGTGCAGGACGATGTCGCCCTGCTGGGCGAGGGTACGGAACGTGCTGCCGTAGGACCTGTCCACCAGGTCGCAGTACGGGCACTGATAGTCCAGGTGCTCGTCGACGACCACGGCGCCTGGCTTGGTGGTCGTGCTCGCCACCTGGATCCAACCCATCTCCGCCGTGCCGTTCGGCGGGATGAAGATCGAACTGGTCGACGTGCCGCCTGTCGAGGTGGCGGTCGGGTTCCCGTCGGTCGACGTCGGGGGAGTGGCCGGCTTGGGGGACTGTTGGGAGAAGACCACGCCGATGAGCGCCAAGCCGATCACCAGGATGATGACGACGATGGTGACCACACGGTTGCGCTTCTGGCGCTTGGCTGCGGCCTGTTGTTCGGCTCGCATTTGCGAGCGCTTGGATTGACCGGCGTTTTGTTTCTTCTTCTGTGCCACTGTTCACCGCTCCTCGGGATGGGAAGATTGCAACCATGCGTCGACGGAGAACCTCGACGCGGGAAAGACGACGAGCCACGCCGCGCACACCAAGAGCCCTGTGTCCCGGAGGATGTCTTCGAGGTACTTGGTCTTCTGGCTGGCATCTAATATACCGCCTGGTGTGAAGCAACCACAGTCAATGGTCAATCCTCGGGCCCAGGCGGAGATGATGACGCCGATGTAGGCGATCATGCACAGCCCTCCGATGAGGCCGCTCCACCGGGTGACCAGGCCGGCGACGATGATCAGGCCGAGGAGGATCTCCACCACGGGCAGAGAGTAGCCGAGCAGGGACTCCATCGATGCCGAGATGGGGAAGTCGTACGCGTGCACAGCCAAGACGGACTGGTGCAGGTCGGTGATCTTCAGGCACCCGGCGACCAGGAGGGCGCCGCCCAGGATCAGTCGGGCGATCACGGAGATCACGGACGCGACCTTCTGGAACCGCGTCGGCGTCACGTCGTCAATGGACATGGGTCTAAGTGTATAGGCATGTCCGCCTCGGTGAGGGCTATGACAAACCTTCGGCGACACTTGCCGCGGCCGCCAGCCAGGCTCGCTGGGTGCCGGGTTTGAGGTGGTCGTACGACAAGGCGCCCTCGACCATGGCGGGGTCGTACGGGATGAGCTCCACGTCGCGTGTCAGGTCGGCGTACCCGTCCCGGATGCGCCGGATGGACTCGTCGGAGGCCTTGGGATCCGCCTGGGTGATGATGGTGACCGAGTTGCGAGCCAGGCGGGCGCTGAACTCGTTGCGTCGGGCGAGGGCCTCCAGCAACAGGGCGCCGGCCTCGGCGTGGTCGGCCCTGGTCGTGGTGACGGTGACGAGTTGGTCGGTGTGGTCGATCATGCGCCGCCACATCGGGTCGGACTCGTCATTGCCGGAGTCCATGATGATCAGGCGGTAGTACTTGGTGGCCACCCGCCAGATGGCGTCGACGTCGTGGGGGGTGATCCTCTGCTCGTCGGCCAACAGGTGGCTCTTCGAGCGCAGCACGTCGAAGTGGTCACGGTCCTGGTGGTGGACGAACCGGGCCAGATCCACGGCCTGGGCGTCGGCGGCGAGCAGGCGGGGCACCTGCGGCAACAGGTCGAGCAAGGTGGACTCGTGGGGGCCCTGCTCCGTCCTCCAGCCCAGGGTGCCCCGCGTCTGGTTGTTGTCCCAGGCGAGGACCCCCGTGCCGCCGAAGCGGGCGAAGACGGCGGCCAGGCAGATCGTGGTGGGGGTCTTCCCCGCGCCTCCCTTGCCGTTGACGACGGCGATGGTGCGAGGAGTCCCCCAGTGCTGGGACACCGTGGCGCGGTAGGACCGGTCGGTCATCTCCGCCTCGGAGGGGGGCAGCGGGATTCCTCGGCGGGCCAGGGCGCCGCGCCACCCTTGGCGGGCGGGCAGGGGAGCGCCGGACGGCGCCGTGAAGGCGTGTCGCGGGGTGATGACCGGGTCCGAGGTGACGTAGTGGTCGTCGTACGGGTCCAAGCCCCGGGTGGCGAACGGAGTCGTGGGCGGCAGGGGAAGGCTGGGCAGTGCGGTCATGTACGGAAGCTGCGGAGGCTCGATGCCGGTCATGTCGCGGGGCGCCTCGCTGACGGTGCCGTCGGGGGCGACCAGGAGTCGGAACAGGCCTTCGGGGTCGGAACAGATGACGATCAGGGACGCGTTGCTGCTCTTCGCCGCGGCTGCCAGCACCTCGACCGCCTGGCGGCGGGCGGTGGGCAGGTCCGTGCAGGAGATGGGCGTGGCCTGATCGTCGATGAGCACTTCGCCCACCCCGTTGGCGCGCAGGAAGACGGCGCACATCGGCGGCGCCGGCGGAATGGGCGCCGGCGGGGGCTGTGGGGGCTGTGGGGACTGTGGGGGCTCGGTCACGGTTGCGGCTTCGGGCTTCCCATCGTCCGTCGGCTCGGCAGGGAGTTCCTCAGTCATGGCAACCTCTCACATCGGTGTTCCGGGCCCTGCTCGTCTCACTGGTCGGGCAGGCGCGTGGAACGGGTAATGGCAATCCTACCAAGCACTCCCGTGAGATGCTTCGGGCGGATGTGCGTAGAGGAAATACAGCATGCTAAGCTTCACTCTTTCGTCCAGATTCGCCAAAATTCACCACTTATAGCGCAGGACAAGGGGATATGGACATGAGATGCCAGAAATTGCAGCGTGTGTCCGACCACTTCACGCTCACGGAGCTGGGCGAATAAGCGCAGAAGAATGCTGGCTTCCATTGTGAGCATGCGCTACGATGGCGCATGTGATCCTCCCACGCACCTCCGGCAGCCTCCGGCGGTGTACGGTTCACGATTAGCGAAAAGGGTGGCTGACAAGTCCACAAAGGAGCGGAGTGCCCGTGGCATATACATTAGATGGTTGGCAAGAGCCAACTCTGGCAGAGAACTTGGCGAGGGCCGGTGTGTCCCGCCGTGACTTCTTGAAGTTCTGTGGCGGTCTGGCGGCAGCGTTTGCCGCTGGATCCGCAGTGATCGGTTCGGCGCCGGGAGCCAGTGCTGCTCCCACGGCCAACCCCGTCAGCGGCGAGCAGATCGCTTCCGCGCTCGGGGCGATGACCAAGCCGAACGTCGTCTGGTTGCAGTTGCAGGAATGCACCGGGTGCATGGAGAGCGCGCTGCGCTCTGGCGGCACCTCGGTGGAGGACGTCGTCCTCAACCTCCTGTCGGTCAACTACAACGAACTGGTGATGGCGGCAGCCGGAGACGCGGCCAACGCCGTGCTCGACGAGACCAACAAGACCCCCCATATCTTGGTCGTCAACGGTTCCATCCCCACCAAGGACAACGGTATTTACTGTGTCATCGGCGGGAAGTCGGCCGAGATGGTCCTGCGGGAGTCCGCTGAGAACGCGACGGCGATCTTGGCTGTGGGCGCGTGCGCGGTCTTCGGATCGGTTCAGGCCGCGAGGCCGAACCCGACCGGCGCCGTCGGCGTCGACGAGATCATCAAGGACAAGCCTGTTATCAACGTGGCTGGTTGCCCGCCGATCGGTGAGGTCATCATGGCCACCGTGGCGTACATCCTGACCAACGGGCACACGCCCAAGACCGACGCCGAAGGCCGTCCGCTGTTCGCGTACGACCAGCGCATCCACGACTCGTGCCCGCGCCGCCCGCACTTCGATGCCGGCCAGTACGTGCGCACGTTCGACGACGAGGGCGCCCGCAACGGCTGGTGCCTGTACGACATGGGCTGCAAGGGGCCGAGCACCTTCAGCGCCTGTCCGATCATCCAGTGGAACGACCACACGAGCTGGCCCATCGGCGCCGGGCACCCGTGCCTCGGTTGCACCGAGAGGGACTTCTTCGACCGCTTCACCCCCTTCTACTCCAAGCTCCCGAATGTTCCGGGCTTGGGTGTGGAAGCGACGGCTGAGAAGGTCGGTCTCGGCCTCGTGGCCGCCACCGTGGCTGCCGTCGGCGTCCATGCCGGTGTCACGGCCATCCGCAAGTCGGCTGGCAAGAAGACCACGGACCACACGCCCTTGGAGGCCTTCGGCGACACCGAAGCCGCTCCCTCGGCACCTCAAACCTCAGCCGCTGACACCACGGCGACCCCCGACTCCGGAAAGGCGGAATAATCCATGACAGAACGCGTCACTATCGACCCGTTGACTCGTATCGAAGGTCACCTGCGCATTGAGCTGGAGACCGAAGGCGGAGTCATCTCCAAGGCATGGAGCGAAGCCACCCAGTTCCGTGGCATCGAAACCATCGTGCAGGGCCGCGACCCGCGTGACGCCTGGGCTTTCACCCAGCGCATCTGCGGCGTGTGCACCACGGTCCACGCCATCGCGTCCATCACGGCCGTGGAGAACGCCATCGGCTCCAACCCTCCTCAGCAGGCTTTGTTGATCCGCGACATGGTCATGGCCGCTCAGGAGATCCAGGACCACGTGATCCACTTCTACCACCTGCACGCCCTCGACTGGGTGAACGTCGCAGACGCGGTGAAGGCTGATCCGGAAGCGACCGTGGCTCTGGCCAAGGCGATCGGTTCCACCTGGAAGGGCAACACCGTGGAGAGGATGCAGGCCGTCAAGGACACGGTCCAGTCCATCCTCGACTCGGGTCAGCTGTCCATCTTCACGGGCGGGTACTGGAGCCATCCCGATTACCGGCTCCCACCCGAGGCCAACCTCATGGCCGTGGCCCACTACCTGGACGCCCTGGAGTTCCAGCGTTCCATGATCCGCATCAACACGGTCTTCGGTGGCAAGAACCCGCACCCGAACTTCCTCGTCGGCGGCATGGCGTGCACCCTGGACCCGGATCGTTCCGAGTCGATCAACCAGGTCCAGATCTCTGAGATCCAGAACTGGGTCAACGAGTGCCTGGAGTTCGTCGAGGCGTGCTACGTCCCCGACGCGAAGGCCATCCTGACCTTCTACCCGGATTACTTCGACATCGGCGCCTCCAGCCCCAACTACATGGCTGTCGGCATGTCCGGCGCGGTGTTCGCTGGCGATCCCAACCAGACGCCTCGGTACCCGACGGCCATGATGGCGATCAAGCCCGGCGTGATCGTGAACAACGATTTCTCCACCGTGCAGCCCTTCGACCCGAAGCTCATCAGCGAGGACATCACCTCGGCGTGGTTCACCTACACCGGTGGCCAGTCGACGCTGACCCCGGACCAGGGCGAGACGACAGTGGAGTACACGGGTCCCAACCCGCCGTACACCTGGCTGGGCGACTCGGAGAAGTACACCTGGTGCAAGGCGCCTCGGTACAACGGTCTGCCGGTCCAGGTCGGTCCGCTGGCCCGCGTCCTGCTGGCGTACGCCCAGGGGCACGCCACCACCAAGGCGCTGGTCGACGACGCTGTGAAGCTGTACGGCATCTCCTTGGCTCAGCTGAACTCCACGGCCGGTCGTACCCTCGCCCGTGCGGTCGAGTGCCTGACCACCGCTCAGAACCTGGTCAACGAGACCTTCCCGACCTTCGTGAAGAACCTCCAGCAGGGCGACATCGCCGTGTTCGATCCTTCCAAGTGGGAACCCGCCTCGTGGCCCAAGGGCGCGGCGTCGGGCTACTCCTTCGTCGAGGTGGCCCGTGGCAACCTGAGCCACTGGGTGACCATCAAGGACGGCAAGGTGTCCGCGTACCAGTGCGTGGTGCCGACGACATGGCTCGCCGGCGGTCGCGACGAGAACGGCGAGATGGGCCCCTACGAGGTGTCTTTGGCCGGTAACGGCAAGCACCCGTTGGTGGACTCGTCCCAGCCTCTGGAACCGCTGCGGACCATCCACTCCTTCGACCCGTGCATGTCCTGCGCTGTGCACGTGCTCGATCCGGACGGCGAAGAACTGCAGGTGGCGGTGTCATGACAACTTCCACCGACTCGGTCGCAACGGGTGTGCAAACCCCGGCACTTGTGGTCGGGACGGCCTTCAGCCTCGGCTTGATGAGCGAGGGCCGGATCATGGCGCTGGCGGCGGCTTGTCCGTCGACCAGCACCGATCCGGTGGACATCGCCACGACTGAGGCGCTCGAGGCCAACTTCCCTGGTGTGGAAGTTCCCGAAGTCCACCCGGACGACGTCGACCCTGCGACCCGGAACAGGCGGTACTCTCTGGTGAGGGTGCACGCCAGCCTCACGGGCGTCGACGCTCCTCAGGACCTGGTGGTGATGCGCGGTGATCTCGACACCGTGCTCACCAAGGTCACGATCGGCCGCGACGAGCGCGGCGTCCTCAAGAGGAACGCCAATCTCGTGATCCGTCGCGGATGGCGCCCCCTGGCGGTCGCCGTCGCCACAGTGGACGAGAACGGCACGGTGGGTCCCTTCAAGATGGAGGGGTTCATCCCGGTGTGCCCGGAGACCGTCGCCCGCCAGTCGGCGACCGACGTGTCCACCGGCCCGGCTGTGTGGGCTCGGGTCCGGCTGTGGTCGGCCTCCCTGCGCATCCAGCACTGGAGCAACGTGGCGTTGGTCTTCATCCTGTCCTGCACGGGCTTCTACATCATGGACCCCTTCTTCGGACCGTCGGCGTTCGTCGGCGAGCAGACAGGGTTCCTGATGGGCTGGGTGCGTCTGATCCACTTCACCGCCGCCTTCGTGTGGCTGGTCGTGGCACTGACACGCATCTGGTCGGCGTTCACCTCCCGTGACCGCCACCTGCGCTGGCCGGCCATGTGGCCGTTGAAGAAGAAGGAGGACATCCGCAACCTCGGTCGCGTCCTCCAGCACTACGTCTTCATCAAGGAAGAGGCCCCGTTGTTCTTGGGCCACAACCCCTTGCAGCAGCTGACCTATCTGGCCGTGTACATCGTGTGCGGCATCCAGATGATGATCGGCTTCATGCTCTACGGGCTGTACCACCAGAGCTTCGCCTTCTGGGCCTTCTTCTCGACACCGGTGCACTGGATCGGCGTGCCCGCGATGCGGTTGATCCACACGCTGGTCATGTTCGCCTTGTGGATGTTCGTCATCGCGCACATCTACCTGGTTCTCCGGGCTGAGTCCCTGGAGCGCCACGGCGGTCTGTCTTCGATGATCAACGGCGGCGTTTGGGTGAAGCGCGGTTCGAGGCCTGTGGACGCACCCGCAGTCGAATGACCGACGGCGCGCCCACCACACAGGTCCGTCCCTCACCGGTCGTCACAGTGCTCGGGGTCGGTAATCCGATCATGGGCGACGACGGTATCGGCTTGGAACTCCTGGCGGGTGTCGAGGCGCAATGCGTCGACACCCGCGTGGAGTTCGTCGATGGGGGCACGGGCGGCATGGAATTGCTGCCCGTGGTCCAGGACGCCACCTACTTGCTCATCCTCGACGCCGTGGCCGGCGACACACCCGGCCAGGTCGTCGAACTGACCGGCGACCAGATTCCGCGTCTGCTCGCCACGAAACTCTCCCCCCACCAGGTCGGGCTGCTGGACATTTTCGCAGCCGCTCGCCTGTTGGGCCGTGAGCCTCAGACAGTCGCGGTGGTCGGGGTCGTCCCCGAAACCGTGGACCTGCAGCTGGGTCTCACACCTGCCGTGGAGGCCGCCATGCCGGAAGCCACCCGTATCGCCGTCGAGGTGGTCAATGGGTGGCTCGCGGAGGACGCCACGGCGAAGAACACCTGCTGCGGAGGCTGACGGATGCCTGTCTCATTCCTGAGGTGGCATCGTCAGGTCCGCGTAGGTGACCTCGAATTCGCGCCCGCTGACCAGGTTCCCCGTCGGGGTGCCGCACACAGGGCACGTGAGCGCGAAGAACTCATCGATAGGCTGGTCGCAGCCGCAGGTCGGACACCCGACGGCGGCTGCGACTTCGTCGATATCCAGGGCGGCGCCCTGAAGAAGGGTGCCCTCGACGGCGATCGGCCAGGCGCCGGCCAAGGCTTCAGGCATCGCGCCCGACATGGAGCCGACTCTCAGACCCACGCGCTCCACGCCAGTGGCGCCCGAGGCCCGCGCGGTCTTCTCCACCGCCACGACCACCCCGTGCAGCAGTCCCAGTTCATGCATGGGTTTCTTCCTTCCCAGATCGGATTGCGGCCATGATACAGCACATCGACGTCCACCAAATCATCGACGCCGCCCCGGCGCGGGTCGTGGTGACGCGAGACACCACCGGGGCCGTCCAGGAGGCGTCCTTCGACCTGTCGGGGCTGCCGAGGGTGGACGCCCTCCTGACCGGGAGGCCCGTCGTGGAGGTGCCCGGGCTGGTCGAGAGGCTGTGCAGCATCTGTCCGGCCGCTCACCACCTCGCCGGCATGCGTGCCCTGGAATCTCTCGTCGGACACTCGCAGATGACCCCCACCGCCGAGGCCGTGCGTCGTCTGCTCCACCTCGGATCTGTCATCTCCATCCACGTGGTCGGACTGATCATGACTCACCCAGCCGAAGCGCTGGTGTTGCGGCGCTTCGCCAAGGCCGCGATGGCCGCCGCCGGTTCACCCGGACACTTCCCTGTCACCGGGGTTCCCGGCGGTGTCGCCGCGCCCGCCGACCCCGCTCAGCGGGATCTGTGCGCCCAGATGGTCGCTGACGCCCTGGAGGCGGCACGCCGCGTCGCCGCCGCCTGCATGTCGGCGCCCGTCCCCGAGGATCATTTCACCGGCGCCGACGTGGCCCTGGTCGACGATCAGGGCAACCTGGACCTGTTCGGACAGTTGCTGCGTGCCGTGTCCGCCGACGGGACCCCCCTCATCCCCGGGGCTCGCGCCGAGCAGTGGGACGAGTTGGTGGTGGAAGCCGTGCCTGGCGCGCCGGCGCCCAAACCGTACCTCAAGGCCTTGGGGGCCAGCTCCGGGGCCTATCGGGTCGGGCCCGTGGCCCAACTGCGCATCGGTCCGGTGACCACTCCTGTCGCCCAGGACCTGCAGACTGTCTGGCTGGCCGGGGCCGGTGGCGCGTCGAGCGCCCGAGCCATCGTCATGGTGCACGCCGTCGAGGCCATCGCCGCCCTTCTCGAGGCGCCGGAACTGGTCGACGGCCAGACGGGACACCCCTGGCCGGAATCCTTGCCGGAAGCGGTCGGCGTGGGATGGGTGGACGGCGCCCGCGGGCTGCTCGTCCATCGGTACGCGACCACGGACGACGGCCGGGTACGGGTGGCCACCATCTTGACCCCCACCGCCCAGAACGAGCCGTGGCTGGCCGACTTGCTGCGCACCGCCGTCGAGGACTCCTCCGGCGACACGATGCGCGCTGGCGTGGAGGATGCCATCCGCGAAGCGGACCCCTGCCTTCCATGCTCGTCGGCGCCAGCCGGTACCATGGATCTCGAAGTCGACACCGTGTCGATCGACACTTCCCTCAAAGGACTCTGACCATGTGCCTCGCGTTCCCCGTACAGATCACGGACATCACGGCCGGCCCCATGCCCATGGGCCATGTGGCGCATGGCGACACCATTGTGTCGTGTTGCTTCGCGTACGTCCCTGAAGCCCAGGTGGGCGACTACGTCCTCATGCAGAGCGGATTCGCGGTCGAAGTGTTGGATCCCGACGCGGTGGCGCAGTCCTTCGACGCGTTCGCCGACCTCGTCGATCAGGGCCTCAGCAGCCCCTTCACGCTCTCCTGTAGCTGAGTCACGTACTCCAGGGCGTTGAGCGGACGTTCGGGTTCCACCGGGTCGGGCTGGGTCGTGGCCATGGCGTCCTGATCTGGCGTCGTCGTGTCCGTGTCGGGGGCTTCGACGTGCGCGGCCTGTGCGAGGGCGGGTGTGCTGGCGGTCTGCGCGGGGGTGGTGGCAGGCTGTACGGGAGTGGGGGTCTGCGCGGGCGTGGCGATCGCGGACGGCCTACGCGGGGTCGTACCCGTCTGAAGCTGGAGTCGGGCGACCTCGGTGCGCATCCCCTCCATTTCGGCGCGCAGGGAGTCCATCTCCGCCTGGACGTCATCGGGCAAGATCTGCTTGATGAGGTTTTTAGGCCTCAGGTCGTCCAGTCCCAAGTCGCCCAAGTCCGTCCCCAGTTCTGTTTTGATCTGGTCTGTGGCGCTGTTGGCCACATTACGGAGAAAACGTATGATCTTGGCCGCTTTCTTGGCCAAGGGCGGCACCCTCTCGGGGCCGAGCAAGACCGCAGCCAGGACGATGAGGCCAAGCAGTTCGCCTGTGCCGATGTCCAGGAACATGGGGGTCATGGGTCCAAGTGTAGCGTGTGACTCTAGAGGGCACCCGGGGGCTGTGATGTGGGGCAGGGCACCCGACGTTATGCGTGGCCGTCAATGGGATATCTCTCAAGGCGTCATCAGCCTTGCCTTCCCCTGTGGTGTGAGCGTGGTAATATCGAACCTCAATGAAGAGCGACTTGCTCGGCCGTGACGGAGGAATGACATGCGCTTTGGGTGGCAGGAACTAGTTATTATTTTGGTGATCGTCGTGATCATCTTCGGTGGATCGAAAATCGCTGGCCTCGGCAAGTCCAGCGGGCGTGCGATCCGCGAGTTCAAGGAAGAGTTGAAGGGCCTGGACACGGGCAAGGACGACTCGTCCGACCACACGGGCATCGCCTCGAACCAGGCTCAGGACCAGGCTGGCCTCACACAGCAGTCTCCTGCTGACACCACGCCCCCGGGGCAGACTGACCTGCGCTGACGGAGCGTCCGTTCGTGCCCGCAAAGAAACCGCGTTTCGCGTGGCTGCGACCGCCGAAAGCCGGGCAGTTCGGCTCGATGACGCTGCTCGACCACTTGCGTGAGTTGCGGTATCGGTTCCTGGTTGTGATGGCGGCCATCATCGTGACGACGCTCGTCGCCATGATCTTCGAGTCGCAGTTGCTCGGCCTCGTCCTGTGGCCGATCCAGCAAGCCGTGGAAATGTACCAGCAGTCCCGCCCGGGCGCACAGGTCGAGATGATCACCCAGGGCGTGACCGCGGGGTTCTCCCTGTACTTCCGCGTGTGCTTCGTGGCCGGGTTCATCGCGGCCTGCCCGATCTGGCTGTACCAACTGTGGCGCTTCATCGTCCCCGCGCTGAAGTTCAAAGAGCGGAAGACTGCCGGGCAGTTCCTCGGTGTGGCCATCCCCCTCTTCCTTCTCGGTGTGGCGTTCGGGTACTTCATCTGCCCGCGCGGCTTCGCCATGATGCTCACCTTCAACCCGCCCTCCGTGGTGAACCTCAACGATGTCGCCGGGTTCATGAGCTTCGAGCTTCGGCTCCTCCTCCTCTTCGGGCTGGCCTTCCAACTTCCCGTCCTCTTGGTGAGCCTGAACCGGATCGGCCTGGTGTCCGGGGCGACACTGGGCAAGTTCCGATCCCCGGCCGTCGTCTTGATCGGCATTTTCGCGGCTCTGGCCACCCCCACGACGGACGCTCTGACGATGCTGGTCCTCATGGTTCCGATGGTCATCATGTACCTCGTCGCCGAGGCCATGTGCCGTGCCAACGACAAGCGTGTCGCCGCCCTCATGGACGGCAAGGAGCCCGCCCTGTCCCCCCTGGCCCGAATACGTCGCCGTCTCGCCTCCCACACATAGGACATCTACGCAGGCCACCGTTGGGGTGGTCAAGTGTTGGGACTGGCGAGCGTTGGGGGCGTGAACTGTCGGTTTTCAGTGGTAAATGAACAGTTCGTGCCCCCCGGATTTTCGTGGGGGCGTGAACTGTCGGTTTTCGGGGTTGATATGCACGGTTCGTGCTCCCGGGGTGGACGGAGGGACGGTTCGTGCTCCCGTGGTGGACGGAGGGACGGTTCGTGCCTCCGGACTGCTCGGGGATGGGGTTGTGTGCGTTGGGGGCGTGAACTGTCGGTTTTCGCTGGTAAACGAACAGTTCGTGCCCCCCGGATTTTCATGGGGGCGTGAACTGTCGGTTTTCGGGGTCGATATGCACGGTTCGTGCCCCCGGGACGTACGGAGTGACAGTTCATGCCCCCGGGACAGTCCGGGGGACCGGCCTACGACGACGGCGACGTGGTTGTGAGCGACGTGTCCGCTTCTCGGTGAGCCGCTTTACGTCGAGAGCGCAGGAAGACCACAACGGCGACCACGACGAAGATCCCCGCGAGGATGAAGCCGATCCACTGGAGATCGAAGGCGCCGAGGGACGCCAAGGGGCCGCTGGTGATGTGGAAGGTGCCGCTGAGCAGGGTGGCGAGTTCGACGACGCCGATGCCCAGGGCGAAGACGATCGAGACTCCGGTGACGACCATGTTGTAGTACAGCTTGCGACCGGGCTGGTCGAAAGCCCAGTGATAGACGTGGTTCATGAAGACCCCGTCGATGGTGTCGAGGAGCGCCATGCCGGCAGCGAAGATGAGGGGGAGGGCCAAGATGGCGTACCACGGCAGTGTCATGGCCGCCGCCGTACCCGTCAGGGCCAGGAGGCCCACCTCGGTGGCGGTGTCGAAGCCCAGTCCGAAGAGGACGCCCACGGGGTAGATCTGCCAGGGCTTGCGGATGGCCCGGAACCGCCCGGCGAACAGCCGCGCGATGGCGCCCTGGTTGACCAGTTGCTCGTCGTCGATGCGCTCTCCTTGGCGCACGCGGCGCACGAGCCCTGCGGTGCCGATGAAGGACCCGAGGTTGACGATGGCCAGGATGATCAGGAAGGTGGCCGACACGATCAGGCCGAAGGTGCCGAAGATCTCACGGATATGGGTGCCGTCGTCGAATTGGTCAGCCAGGACCCGTACGCCGAACGCCAGCAGGAGGCAGACCACGAAGACGACCGTGGAGTGGCCCAGGGAGAACCAGAAGCCGACGGAGACGGGTCGTTGCCCGCTCTGGACCAGCGACCGGGTCGTGTTGTCGATGGCGGCGATGTGGTCGGCGTCGAAGGCGTGCCGCAAGCCCAGGGCGTACACCGTCACGCCCAGGCCGACACCGAAGACCGCTCCGGCCGCGTTGGGGAAGTGATGGGTGGCCGCGAGCAGCACCAGGGTGCCCCAGCCCACGACATGGAGGGCCAGGATGACCACAGCCATCCCCGTCAAGCTGCGGCGTCTGCTCATGGTCGCCCGTGGCGCGGTGGTCTTCAGCATGGGACGCTCAGACCGTGACCAGGGGCTCGCAAGCCCAGTCGATCCATTCCTGGATGCCTTCGCCAGTCTTGGCGGACGTCAGGAAGAGTTTCGCGGTCGGGTTGACGGCGCGTACGTTGTCCAGGAAGAGGTCCATGTCGAAATCGAGGTACGGCAGGAGGTCCACCTTGTTGATGATGACCGCGTCGACACTGCGGAACATCACCGGGTACTTCAGCGGCTTGTCCTCGCCTTCGGGCACGGACGCGATCATGGCGCGGCGGTGCGCGCCCACGTCGAACTCGGCCGGGCACACGAGGTTGCCGACGTTCTCGATCAGCAACAGGTCGAGGTCGTCAAGGTCCAGGCCCTTGAGGGCGTGGGCGACCATCGGCGCGTCCAGGTGGCACTCGCCCCCGAATCCGGCGCCGGTGTTCAGCAGGGAGATCTGGGCGCCGACGCCTCGCAGGCGGTCGGCGTCGATGGAGGTCTCGATGTCGCCCTCGACGATCCCGCAGCGCACGCGGCCCTCCAAGGCGGCCAGGGTCTTGGCCAGCAGAGTGGTCTTGCCCGCGCCGGGGGAGCTCATGAGGTTGATGGCGGTGACACCGGCCGCGTCCAGGAGGGCACGGTTGGCGGCGGCCGCCCGGTCGTTCTCGTCGAAGATGCGCTCGAGCACGTCGATGCGTTCCCCGCCGGTCTCGTACCCGGTGTGGTCGCCGATCAGTTCGGCGCGCTCTGCGTCCATGTGATGGTCGTGGTCGTGCCCATGCTCATGGTCATGGTCATGGTCGTGCTCATGGTCGTGCTCATGGATCGTGCCGTCCTCATGGCGGTGGAACCGTCCCATCTGAATCCTCCAGTACTAATGATCTGACAATGAATTCTTCTCCGCTGACGACGTCGACGGAGGCGCTCGCGCAAGTCGCGCATTTCAGTATAGCCAGTCCTGCCAGCTGAGTCTGGGCCCCGCAGTCCCGGCAGGACAAGGTCCCGGGCAGATAACGGATGTCCAGTCGGCTTCCGTCGAGGGGAGTCGCCTGGCTCACGATGGACCAGCAATAGGTCAGAGTCTCGGGGACGACTTGGCGCAACTGGCCCACATCGAGTTCGACGACAGCCACTTTCTTGCCGTCTGCCGCACGCTCGGCGATCGTGGCGATCGAGCGGCACAGTGCCAATTCGTGCATGTCCTCCTCTTCCCGTGTCTGCTCCCCTCATCCTACGAGTGGGCGCAACCGTACGGCCAGCGATCGGGGGCGGGACCTGGTCCGCGTCGCGAGGCGGTGCTACGCTCACCTACTGTGACCCGCCCACGATCTGACGACGACTCCTCGCGCCGTGACACTGCCGGAACCGCCAGCGATGCCCGCTCACGCGCATCCGGGGTGGTGCGTCGCCAGGTGACCATCACGGGGGTGGTCCAGGGCGTGGGCTTCCGGCCCCACGTGGCCAGGGTCGCGTCCCGGTACGAGATCACCGGCCTGTGCGGCAACGACGATAATTCTGTCTTCATCGAGGCGCAGGGCGAGGTGGACCAAGTCCAGGGTTTCTGCGACGCCGTGGTGGACGAGGCGCCTCCGATGGCGAGCGTCGTGTCGGTACGGACGGTCGAGATGGACCCCCTCGCGGACGAGTCCCAGTTCACCATCGTGGCGTCCCGGCGCGCGGCGGGGGCGTTGACGCTCGTCCCCGCCGACACGGCCGTGTGCGCCGACTGCCTGGCCGACATCCGCGACCCGGGCAACCGGCGGCACGGATACCCCTTCACCACATGCACCAATTGCGGGCCTCGGCTGTCCATCATCCGGGACGTGCCGTACGACCGCCCGTCGACGACCATGGCGAGGTTCGAGATGTGCCCGGCGTGCCGCCGGGAGTACGAGGACCCTGCGGACCGGCGCTACCACGCCCAACCCATCTCCTGCTTCGACTGCGGGCCCGACCTGTGGCTGGAGATGGTCTCCGCCCCTGACGGGGGGGCCGGTGAACGCGCTCCCGCCCGCCCCGAGGGCGACACACGTGACCGTCGCGAGAGGTTCGCCTCCACGATCGCCCACGCCCGAGACCTGCTGCGACAGGGGAAGATACTGGCCGTCAAGGGGATCGGCGGGTTCACCTTGATGTGCGACGCCCGGAACGAGGAAGCCGTAGCGACCCTGCGCGCTCGCAAACGTCGACCGGGTAAGCCCCTGGCCGTCATGGCCGGATCGGTCGACGCCGCACGTCTCCAAGCCGATGTCACCCCGGGGCAGGCACGCGCCCTGACCGGCCGCGAGGCGCCGATCGTCCTGGCCCCGATGGCCGACACGTACGACCTGGCGCCCAGCGTGGCGCCCGGGTTGGACGACATCGGCGTCATGCTCGCGTACGCCCCGGTGCACCGCCTCCTCCTCGACGAGACCGACATCCTGGTCGCCACCTCCGCCAACTCCTCGGCCAAGCCCTTGACGTACCTCAACGAGGACGCCAGGCGAGACCTCTCCGGGATCGTCGACGCCTTCCTCATGCACGACCGGGACATCCACGTCCCCGTGGAGGACTCGGTGGTCATGGCCGACGCCGACCAGATCCGGCCCATCCGCCGAAGCCGTGGGTACGCCCCTCTGCCCGTCTTCCTGGGCGGGTCGGACCACACCGTGCTGGCGGTCGGCGCCGAACTCAAGAACACCTTCGCCCTGACCCGCGACTCCATGGCTTTCGTCTCCGCCCATATCGGCGACATGGGCTCTCTGGAGACCCAGCGGGCCTACGAGAAGTCCGTCGATCAGATGCTGTCCGCCCATCGGCGTACCCCAGAACTCGTCGTCGTGGACAAGCATCCCGGCTATGCGACCCACACATGGGGTCTTCGGCGGGCCGAGCGGTGGGGGGTTCCCGTGCTGGAGGTGCAACACCACCACGCCCACGCCCTGTCCTTGGTCGCGGAGGGCGATCTTCCCCTCCCGGCGACATGCGTCGTCCTCGACGGCACCGGGTACGGCGACGACGGCACGGTGTGGGGTGGGGAGGTCCTGAACCTGGGGGAGGACCCCCTGGACGTCGCCCGCGTCGGGCACCTGCCCGGATTCTGGCTGCCCGGAGGGGACGCGGCTGTGCGCCACCCCTGGAGGTCCGCCCTGGGCCTGCTGGGGGAGTACGGCATCGACCCGACGGATGTGGCGGCGTGGGGACGGATGAGCGAGTCCCCCGGGTGGCCCACGCCCGAGGACTTGGCTCTCGTCGAGTCTCAACTGCGCAACCAGGTCAACATCGTGCGCACCACGAGCACAGGGCGCCTCTTCGACGCGGCCGCATCCCTGCTCGGGGTGTGCCACCAGGTGACGTACGAGGCTCAGGCGGCCATGGAACTGGAGACGGCCGCGCGTCGGTGCGCCCACACGAACCACCCGGTCGCGGACACCGTCGAGGACATGGTCCACCACATGCTGCGTGGCATGAGAGACCGCGTCCCGGTCCCGTGTCTGGCACGCGGCTTCCACGCCAGTCTCGCCCGTGTCCTGACACGACTGGTCGAGGAGTCTGGTCCCGTGTCCCGGGTCGTCGGCCTGACCGGCGGGGTGTTCGCCAACCGGCTGCTGACCGCCGACCTGACATCCGCCCTGGCCGCCCACGGCTTCCAGGTGGTCCAACACCGGGTCGTCCCCGCCAACGACGGCGGCTTGTCCCTGGGACAAGCGCTGGCCGGGGTCCAGTGGCTGAGGGATTCCTCGGGTTCCTGACGTGGTGCCGAGCCGCCGACCTGTGTGCGCTCCACCCGTGTGCGCTCCCTTGGCGCGTGATCCTGGACGATCATGCGAGCGCCATCAGCTCTGTCAAGGGAATACGTCACGAGGGCCTGTGTGGAGGCCGTCCGGGTCTGGGTGGTGTTGAGCGGGGGCTGTTATACTCGCATGTCGAAAAGGGCTTGGGCCCTCACTCATCACTCAAGGAGGCCGATCTGATGCGCGGTGCTGGACCCGGGTCGTTCCGGGAGCTGACCCGTGAGATCGGTGAGCCCACCACCCCCGTACGATATCGTATTGAACCCGCCCCATCGGAGGCGGCCACACTGACAGGACCCAGGCTATGAGGACCGAGGAAGACGCGCTCAACCAGATCGAGCGGGCGAGAGGGCGCAAGCCCAAATTGACCGACGACCAGGTGACCATGGCGCATGGCTCCGGAGGCAAGGCTGCCGCCGCGTTGATCCAGGCGGTGTTCATCGAGGCTTTCGGAGCGCCGGACGGCGAGGAGTTGAGGGACGCCGCGATCCTGGACTTGCCGGGCACCCGCATCGCCTACACCACAGACTCCTATGTCGTCCAACCCATCCGCTTCCCCGGCGCCAGCATCGGTGAGCTGGCCGTCAACGGAACCGTCAACGACCTCGCCGTCTCCGGCGCGCGCCCCGCGTGGCTGTCCGCCGGGTTCATCCTGGAAGAGGGCTTGGCGATGGACGAACTGCGCGCCATCGCGGCCGACATGCGCCAGGCGGCTGACGCCGCTGGGGTACGCATCGTCACCGGCGACACCAAGGTCGTCCCCCGAGGCGCGGCCGACCAGGTGTTCATCACGACCTCCGGCATCGGGGTCATCCCCGAGGAGCGACGCCTCGGCGGCGCCCAGGTGCGCCAAGGCGACCGTGTCCTGATCTCCGGTCCCATCGCCGCCCACGGCATGGCTGTGATGATCGCCCGAGGGAACCTGGCCATCAGCGCCCCCATCGAATCCGACTCCGCGCCCGTCAACCATTGGGTCGAGGCCATGTACGCCGCCGTCGAGCCGGAAGCCGTGCGCTGGATGCGCGACCCCACGCGAGGGGGACTGGGGACCGTGGCCAACGAGTTGGCGCGGGACACCGAGTTGGGCGTCCTGCTCGACGAGGAGGCCATCGCTGTGGCGCCCGAAGTGCGCGGCGCCTGCGACATGCTCGGGATCGACCCCCTGTACGTCGCCAATGAAGGATGTTTCATCGCGGTCGTGGCCGCCGACGCCGCCGATGCCGCCGTCGCGGCCATGCGTGCCGCCGGCGCCGATCAGGCGAGCGTCATCGGGGAGATCATCGCCGACCTGCCAGGCATGGTCGCGGTGCGTAACGGCTTCGGGGGAACCCGACTGATGGACATGCTGGTGACGGATCCGTTGCCGCGGATCTGCTGAGGAGGAACTATGTGTCTTGGAATACCCGGCGAGGTTGTCGCCTTGCTCGACTCTGACCTGGCCACTGTGTCGGTCAACGGCGTGGTGCGAGAGGTCTCTGTGGGCCTTCTGACGGATGAGGGCGTCGACGTGGGCGACTGGGTGCTGGTGCACGTCGGTTTCGCCCTGTCGAAGATCGACGCCGACGAGGCGGCCCTCACCTTGGACCAGATCAAGAAGCTGGGCCAGACATGGGAGGACGAGATCGACGCTTTCTCGCAAACGGTGATCCGATGAAGTACGTCGACGAGTTCCGCGACCCGGTCGCCGCCAAAGAGCTGATCTCCACCATCCACCACTTGGCCGACCAGTTGGGCCGTCCCTGGAAGTTCATGGAGGTCTGTGGCGGGCACACGCACACCATCTACCGCCACGGCTTGGAGCACCTGCTGCCCGAAGCCGTCGAGTTCGTCCACGGCCCGGGCTGCCCGGTGTGCGTCATCCCGCGCGGGCGTGTGGACGACGCCGTCTGGCTGGCCCATCGCCCCGGCGTCATCTTCACCACCTTCGGCGACATGATGCGAGTCCCGGGCACGCAGGGGAGCCTGTTGCAGGCTCAGGCCCGCGGCGCGGACGTCCGTTTCGTGTACTCCCCCCTGGACGCGGTCAAGATCGCCAGGGACAACCCCGATCGTGAGGTCGTGTTCTTCGCCGTCGGCTTCGAGACCACGGCGCCCTCGACCGCAGCCGCTCTGGCGGTGTCCCAGAAGACCGGGGTGAAGAACTTCTTCGTCTTCTGCAACCACGTGTTGATCAACCCTCCGGTGAGGGCGATCCTGGATACGAACAATGTCAAGCTCGACGGTTTGATCGGCCCCGGCCACGTGGCCACGGTCGTCGGGTCGGATCATTTCGATTTCGTCCCCGAGGAGTTCCACGTGCCCCTGGTCGTGACCGGGTTCGAGCCGTTGGACATCCTGCAGTCGGTGGCCATGCTGCTGACCCAGTACGCCGAAGGGCGTTGCGAGGTCGAGAACCAGTACGCCAGGGTTGTGCGATCGGGTGGCAACGCCGAGGCGAGGCGCATGCTCGCCGAGGTCTTCACACCCCGTGACACCTTCGAATGGCGCGGCCTCGGGGAGATCCCCTACTCCGGCTACCGCCTGTCCGACGAGTACATGGCCTTCGACGCCGAGACGCACTTCGACCTGCCGGGCGATCGGGTGGACGACCATCCCGCCTGCCAGTGCGGACTGGTCCTCACCGGCCAGATCAAGCCCTGGGAATGCAAGGTCTTCGGAACCGGGTGCACCCCGGAGAATCCCATCGGCACGTGCATGGTCTCTCCCGAAGGCGCCTGCGCCGCGTACTACAACTTCGGTCGTATCCCGACGCTGCTGGCGAACCGCTGACCCGGGTGCGCCCGCAGCGGCGCCCAGGATCAGCGCAGGTCGGGCACGGCGCCGGCCGCCATCGAGATCGCCTCGGCGTAGTAGTCGAGGAGTTGGTCGCAGATGGCCGGCCACGTCCTCGTGGACGTGAACGCGCGGGCCGCCACTGAGAACCTGGCACGCATGTCGGGGTCGCCGACCAGGGCGGCCACATGGGCGCGCATGCCGTCGAGGTCTCCGGGCGGATACAGGAAACCCCACTCGCCGGACGAGACCAGATCGATGGGACCCCCCTTGGCGGGGGCGACGACGGGGACCCCACTGGCCAGCGCCTCCTGGATCGCCTGGCAGAAGGTCTCCAACTCGCCTGGATGGACGAACACGTCCATGGTCGCCGTCGCGCGAGCGAGCTCGGCGCCGCTCAACTTCCCCAGGAACACCGCCGTGGGCAGTTGGCGTCGCAGGGCCTTGCGGCTCGGGCCGTCGCCGATGATGACGATGCGGGTTCCGGGCATGTCGGCGAGGACCGTCAGATCGGAGATCTGCTTCTCGGGCGCCAGGCGGCCCATGAATCCGATGACCACTTCGCCGTTCGGGGCCCACTTCGCATGGAGGGCCTCGTCGCGACGGTCGGGGGAGAACAAGGCGGTGTCGACGCCTCGGCCCCAGATCTTCACCCGGGGCACGCCGTGCTCCATCAACTGGTCGCGGGCGTAGGTCGACGGCGCCAAGGTCAGATTGGCCAGCAGGTGGATGTCGCGCACCCGTGACCATGCGGCGGTTTCCAAGACCCCCAGGCCGTACTTGGCGGCGAAGGAGGGCACGTCGGTCTGGTAGATCGCCACAGACGGGATCGAGAAGTGGGCGGCGGACAGCAGCGCCGCGTTCCCGACGAGGAAGGGGGCGGCGGCGTGGAGGACGTCAGGGGCGAAGTCAGCCAAGATGCGGTCGAGCACGAAGGGGGGAGTGACCCCCAGCCGCACATCCTGGAACATGGGCCACGAGATGGCGGGGATGGTCGTGACGGGGAATCCGGCGAAACTGTCCGGCACGTTGTCGTCGAAGGGGGCGATGATGAGGGCCTCATGCCCATGGTCTCGCAGATGTTCGGACACCCGCATGACCGAATTCGTCACTCCATTGGTCTGGGGGAGAAAGCTCTCAGAGGCGATGGCGACGCGCATGGGGCTATTCTACGGCAAGGACATGATGTCGCATTCCATCCGCTCGCGTGGGTCACGGTCGGATGGGGGCGACGCTTTGCTAGGATGCCGCCATGGCCTCTTTCTCCCCCGGCATGGGCGACACCATCCCTCCCGTGCCCACATCTCCCGTACCTGCGCCCCCCGTGCCCACGCCCCCTGTGCCACCGATGGCGCCCGTGTCGCCCATGGTGGCGACCAGGGGGTTGACCAAGTTCTTCGGCCAGATGTGCGCGGTGAACGGGCTGGACCTGGACATCCCCCGCGGGTCGATGTACGGGTTCGTCGGGCCCAACGGCGCGGGGAAGACCACGACCCTGTCGATGGTGACCGGCTTGCTCAAGCCCGACTCGGGACAGGTGTGGGTGACAGGGACGGACGTGTGGGCCGACCCCATGGCCGTCAAGGCCAAGATCGGCACGTTGCCGGACAGGCTGAGACTCTTCGACCGGCTCTCGGGACAGGAATTGTTGACCTACACCGGATTGTTGCGGGGGATGGACAAGGCCACCGTCGCCTCCCGTTCGGCCGACCTCCTCCAAGCCCTGGGGCTGACCGATGACGCGCGCAAGGCCGTGGCGGACTACTCGGCCGGGATGACGAAGAAGATCGGTCTGGCCTGCGCGGTCATCCACGCGCCCGACCTGCTGGTCCTCGACGAGCCCTTCGAGGCCATCGACCCGGTGTCGGCGAGGGCCATCGCCGACATCCTCTCCGGGTTCGTCCGCGACGGAGGGACCGTCATCTTGTCGTCCCACGTCATGGACACCGTCCAGCGCCTGTGCGATCACGTGGCGATCATCGCCCAAGGCCGACTCCTCGCCGCCGGGCCCGTGGCCCAAGTGGCGGGCGGAGTCGACTTGGAGACCCGATTCATCCAGTTGGTCGGCGGGGGCCCCGAGTACGGAGAGCTGACATGGTTGCGACCCTCCTGAGACTCAAACTCCACCTGACCATCGGCGAGTTGCGGAGGTCGACAGCCAAGCTGGTCGCCTGGATCATCCTGGGCGTGTACGTCCTCGGGATGGTCGTCATGGCCCTGGTCGGGATGGCTGCCGCCTCCTTCGTCGTCGGCGGGCATGAGGCGGCCACAGGCTGGATCACGATCATCGTCGGCTCGGTGATCGTCCTCGGGTGGACCCTGTTGCCGCTGGTCTTCTTCGGGTCGGACCAGACCCTCGACCCCGCACGTTTCACCCCGTTCCCCCTGACGGGCCGACGATTGGCGCCCGGGCTCGTCCTCGCAGGGGTCTTGGGCCTGCCCGGGTTCTTCACGGCGTTGTTGAGCCTGGGCTCGGCCCTGATCTGGCTGGGACGCCCCCTGATCGCCCTGATCGCCCTCGTCTCGGGCGCGCTGGGTTTCCTCATGACCCAAGTGGGATGCCGGGTCGCCTCGACGGCGTTGTCCGGGACGTTGTCCTCGCGCAGGGCCCGTGACCTCACCGCCCTGATCGGGCTGGTCGCCGTGTTGCTGCTGTCCATGCTCGGGTACGTGATCACGCTGATCGCCAACTTCTTGTCCCAGCCCGACCGGTGGGACGCCGTCGTGGCGGGTTCCCAGAAAGCCAGCTGGGTCTTGTCGTGGACTCCCCTGGGGGCGCCGTGGGCCGTGCCCTCCGACGCGGCCCAAGGGCAGTGGCTGATGATGGCCTTCCACCTCGTGGTGACCTGCGCGTACCTCGTCCTCGGCCTGTGGCTCTATGCGGTGGTCCTCGACAAAGCGCTCGTCACCCCTGTCCTGTCCGACTCGACCAGCACGGTCTCGAAGACGGACTTCGTCGCCACCGTCGCGTCGGGGCGATGGGCGCACGACGGGCTGATCCCCGTGGCCGCCATCATGGCCCGGTCGCTTCGGTACTGGCGCCGGGACCCTCGGTACCTCGGCACGATCCCCGCGTTGCTGCTGATGCCGATCATCTTCACCGCCATGGGTCCCCTCCTGAACTCGGTCGGGTCGACTCAGTCAGAGCCGGTCCCCAGCTTCCTGATCACGGGCATGGTCGCTTTCGGGCTGGGTTTCATGGCCCTGCTGGCCGGGTACGGTCTCAGCGCCGACGTCGCCTCGGACTCCACCGCCTGGTGGATCCACCTCGCCTGCGGGGTACGGGGCTGGCAAGACCGTCTGGGGCGCGTCCTCGCCGAAGGGGTGTTGGCCATTCCTCTGCTCGTGGTGGTGGGCGTCGTCGTCCCCATCATCGTCGGCAGCCCCGCGCGTATCCCTGCAGCCTTGGCGGCCATGATGGCCCTGTACCTCGCCGGGAACGGCGTCTCGTCGGTGTTCTCCGCCCTGATCATCTATCCGATGGCCCTGCCGGGGGAGTCCCCCCTCAAAATGAAGACCGGCATGATGGGGCTCCAGAGCCTCTCCCAGGGCGGCTCCATGCTGGCCACGGGTCTGCTGTCCCTGCCTGTCACCGTCTGGGCGATCTTCGCGCGCGGGTGGCAGGGCTGGGCTGCCTTGGGGGTCGGCGTCGTCTGGGGATGCGTGCTCGCCGGCGCGGGCGTCGTCCTCGGAGGCCGCATCATGGATGCCAGGGGTCCGGCGATTTTGGCCAGCCTGCAGAAGAACGACACCCGCCAACGGGCTTGATCCTGAGGGTCCCGCTCAGGGCCCCCTGAGGCGTCCCTGAAAACCCCTGATACGCCTTGAGAAGGGGAAGGTCATCGGGAATTATTTTCAACATGGTAATTATCGAGAACCTCACCAAGCGGTATGGGTCCTTGAAAGCTGTCGACAACCTGAGTTTTACTGCGAAACCAGGCACGGTGACCGGATTTCTCGGGCCCAACGGAGCTGGCAAGACCACGACGCTGAGAATGTCCACCCATCTGATCCGACCCGACGCTGGTCGTGCGACCTTCGATGGGACGCCCTACGACAAGCTGGTCCATCCGGCCCGCCACGTGGGCGTCGCTCTGGAGCCGGTGGTCTTCCACCCCGGACGGACGGCCATCAACCACCTGATGGCCATCGCCCCCTACGCCGGGGTCGGCGTCGAACGGTGCCACGAAGTCTTGGGGTTGGTGGGTCTGGACGACGCGGCCAAGAAGAGGGTCGGGAAGTTCTCTCTGGGCATGCGCGGCCGGTTGAACCTGGCGGCGGCGATGCTGGGCGACCCCCAGACGTTGATCCTCGACGAGCCGGTCAACGGGCTGGATCCTGAGGGCATTCGCTGGATCCGCGAGTTCCTGCGCGACCTGGCCAGCCAGGGGCGTACCATCCTCATCTCCTCCCACCTGCTCTCCGAGGTGCAGCAGACGGTGGACGACGTCGTGATCATCGCCCACGGGCGACTGGTCTATCAGGGGAGCCTGGGCGATCTGGAATCCTCCGCCAACTCCTCCATCCGCGTGGAGACACCTGATCCGCAGGCGTTGGCCGCCCTCGCGGTGCGACAGAGCTGGACGGTGTCCGAGGTCACGCAGGTCAGCGTGGTCATCGAGGGGCCCCAGGCCAGCGACGTGGGCGCGGCGGCCTTCGCGGCCGGCATCCCGTTGGCGGGGCTCACAGCCCAATCCACGGACCTGGAGTCCATTTTCCTGTCACTGACCGAAGGCCAAGGAGGTATGCGATGATTCCCGCCATCGTTTCCGAGTATCGGAAGTTCTTCTCCACCCGCATGTGGTGGATCCTGACCCTGTGCATGGCCGTGTTCTTCGTCGCCGTGTCCTTCGGCATGGCATGGCTCTTCGCCTACCAGGCCACCCATAATGGCTTGTCAGACTCGATGCTGCAGGCGCTTCAGCCGACGGTGTACGGGTTGGGGCCGTCCATGGGGTACATCATCCCCGTGATCATCGGCGCCTTCGCGGTCACCTCCGAGTATCGTCACAACACCATCGTGCCGACCTTCCTGGCCGAACCGCGCCGGTGGGTGGTCATGCTGGCCAAGGTCGTCGCGGGTGTGCCGATGGGCGTGGCCGTCGGGATCGCCGGCACCCTCGCCTGCCTGGTCGGCGGCGGGTTGGGCTTCACCACCGGTGGGGTGGACCCCATGCTGTGGACCTCGACCATGTGGACGAACTTCGCGTTGTCGATCCTCGCGTACGTCATCTGGGCCTTGATCGGTGTCGGCCTGGGGATGTTGATCACCTCGCAGGTCGGGGTCATCATCACCGTGCTGGCCTTCACCCAGTTGATCGAGCCACTGGCGAACATCGCCCTGAACCAGTTCGCCGGCGCGAGTGTCTTGGCCAAGTTCCTGCCGGCTGCGGCCTCAGGATCTGTGACTGGTGGTACGGACATCTACGCCATGATGTCCATGACAGGCACGGATGGTGCCTTGGGCGTGTGGCAGGGAGCCGCCGTCTTGGCGGCGTACGGGATCGTCTTCGGAGTGCTAGGGTACGTCCTGCGTATCCGTCGCGACGTCTCGTGACGGTGCCGAACCACCATGGAGCGGGTGCGGACGGGAGGGTCCGCACCCGCTTCCTTTTTCTGGACTCAGGGATGTTCAGGGATGCTCCGGGGTTGACGGGGCGGCGATGATCCCCTAGTGGTGTCGGGCCGTATGATGGACCTCAGTTGTTACCAGAAAGGGCACGCATGAGCAGTGGATCTCCCGTGTGGCTGAGTGTGCCCACCCCCGAGGACATGCACAGTCTCGGCCACGACCTGGCGCGGCTGGTGCGCGCCGGAGACCTGGTCATCCTCACCGGAGATCTGGGCGCGGGCAAGACCCAATTGGCGCAAGGCATCGGCGAGGGGATGGATGTGCTGGGCGCGATCATCTCGCCCACGTTCGTCCTGTCCCGCGTCCATCCCCCCCGGGGCGACGGACCGGCGTTGGTCCATGTGGACGCCTATCGACTGTCCAGCGCGGCGGAGATCGACGACCTCGACCTCGAGGCCTCGATGCCCACCTCGGTGACCGTGGTCGAATGGGGACTCGGGATCGCCGACCATCTCAGCCCGAACCGCTTGATGGTTGAGATCCGTCGATCCGCCGACATCGAGGACGACACTCGCGAGGTCCAGGTGGCGCCGATCGGCGATCGCTGGGACTCGCTGATCCAGGACTGGGAACGACTCGTCAACGAGGACATGGGCCGAGACGCCCGAGCCGACGCGGAAGGAAACGATGATGTCTGAGGTGGTGCTGGGGATCGACACCTCCACGCAGGTGTGCGTCGGGGTCGCCCGTGACGGCGAGGTGCTGCTCTCGACAAGCGTGGGGGACTCCCGCAGCCATGTGGAATTGTTGATGCCGGCCGTGAGGGACCTCCTCGACGAGGCCTGTCTGTCGATGGCCGACCTGACCCGAATCGCCGTGGGCATGGGCCCGGGGCCTTTCACGGGTCTGCGCGTGGGGGTCGTCGCGGCCCAGATGCTCGCCCACACGAGGGGGCTTCCGGTGAGCCACCTGTGCAGCTTGGACGCCTTGGGCGTCGGGTGGGCCTTGACTCACCCCGCCGGCGACTTCGTGGCCTGCACCGACGCCCGTCGCAAAGAGGTCTACTGGGCCACGTACGATCGTTTCGGACAGCGTACGGCCGGGCCGTTCGTCTCGGACCCCTCCGACGTGCCGGACCTGCCCTGCGTGGGTCCCGGCGTCGTGGTCTACCCCCACATGAGGATGGACCCCTTCCTGGCGATCAAACTCGGCCTGTGGACGGACCAGTTCGCCTCCTCCTGGCCCACGCCCGAGGAGGTCGCCCCGATCGTCGGCGTCGACGCCGGTGTGCTCGCCGCGTTCGCGTCGCAGTTGCCCGACGTGGGTCCCGAGCCGTTGTACTTGCGCCACGCCGACGCCACCCGACCCGGGTCGGTGAAGTCGGTCCTCCCTTCGACGACGCCCGAGTCCTCACGGGACGGTCGATGACCCCCGTACGGCCTGGTCCGGAGTCTGCGGTGCGCGTGCGTACGGCCACCAGCGAGGATCTCGATGCTGTCATGGCGTGCGAGGAACAGGCTTTCACGCACGGCTGGTCCCGCGCGTCCTGGGCCGAGGAGATAGCCGACCACCACGTGGCGGTCGCCTGCGCTCCCGAGGTGGTCGCCGTGGTGGCCATGAGCCGGGTGCTCGACACCGCCGAACTGTTGCGCGTCATCGTCGCGCCCGACCGTCGTCGCGGGGGCGTGGGGCGCACGCTCGTCGAGCACGGCGTGGCATGGGCCGCGTCCCACCAGGCGACCGAGGTCTTCCTGGAGGTCTCCGCCGACAACGAGGCCGCCCTCCGGCTGTACGAGGCCTGCGGATTCGTCCACCAGTATCGACGACGCGACTATTATTCGCCTGGAGACGACGCGCTCGTCATGAGGCGAGCCGTCCCCGGCGCGTCCAGCGTCCCGCTTAACCCTGAGGAGGACACATGTCAGACCCCCTAGTGCTCGGGATCGAGTCCAGTTGCGATGAGACCGGAGTGGGTGTCGTGCGCGGACACGAGCTCCTGGCCAACGAGGTGGCCAGTTCGGTCGAGGAGCATGTGCGCTTCGGAGGGGTCGTGCCCGAGATCGCGTCGCGCGCCCACCTGGAGGCCATCACACCGGCCCTGACCCGTGCGGTCGACGCGGCTGGAATCGACCTGGCCGACGTGGACGCCATCGCCGTGACCGCTGGTCCGGGGCTGATGGGCGCCCTCGTCGTGGGGGTGTCGGCGGCCAAAGCGCTCGCGTACGCCCTGGACAAGCCGTTGTACGGCGTCAACCACCTCATCGGTCATATAGGAGTGGACATGCTCGACCACGGGCCGCTGCCGGGACCGGCGATGGCGCTGCTGGTGTCGGGCGGCCACACCTCCATCGTGCGCGTGGGGGACATCGCCACCGACGTCGAAGAGATCGGCGCGACCATCGACGACGCCGCGGGCGAGGCCTACGACAAGGTAGCCCGACTGTTGGGGCTGGGGTACCCCGGGGGCCCGCTGATCGACAAGCTCGCGGCGGACGGCGACCCCTCGGCGATCCGGTTCCCCCGTGGGCTGACCGCCAAGCACGACCGACAGAAGCACCGTTTCGATTTCTCGTTCTCGGGGTTGAAGACGGCCGTCGCACGGTGGGTCGAGATCCAACGGCGCGACCACGGCGAGGTGCCCCTCGCGGATGTGGCGGCCAGCTTCCAGGAGGCCGTCGCCGACGTCGTGACCGCCAAGACCATCGACGCCTGTCAGGAGTACGGCATCGACTGCGTCGTCCTCGGTGGCGGGGTCGCCGCCAACTCGCGTCTTCGCGAACTCTTGGCCCAGCGCTGTGAGGAGGCGGGCATCACCCTGCGGCGTCCGCGACCGGTGCTGTGCACCGACAACGGCGCCATGATCGCGACCGTGGGCGCCGCCCTGGTCGCCGCGGGCGTACGCCCGTCGGGCCTGGACATGTCAGCCGACTCCGGCATGCCGCTGAATCAGATCTGCCTGTGACCTGAGCGAGGGGCCCGGCGTGGACGAGGGTCGTCGGCGGGTCACTCGTCCATCTCGGACACGCTCTGGGTGGCGCCCAGTCCTGCCCACACGCTCTGTTCGCAGAAGAAGAACGGGGCCAGCCCTTCGTAGCGCCCGCTGGTGTCCCCGTGGGTCAGGGCTTCGTCCACCGCGATTCTGGTGACGCGTCCGATCACGAACACCTCGTCATTGTCGAACTCGACGGTCTGGGTCCATACGCATTCCAGGACGGCGGGGCATTGGTCGATGATCGGCACGGCGACGGTCCGTCCCGGAGACACGGTGAGCCCGGCAGAGGTCAGGCGGTCGTCCGTGATGGGCATCTCGAAGATCGCGCGGGCGAGCGAACGTCCCGGGACGTTGATGACGAACTGCCCTGCGGCCTCGGCGCGTGCGACCGTGCCGTGTTCGCGTGTGCAGCCGAAGCCGACCAGCGGCCCCGTGCCCGCCACCACCGTGACCCATGACTTGGGCGCCACACAGACCTGCCCGTGGGCGTCGACGGTGGTGACCAGGACCACTTGGCCCAGGAGGGGGGATGGCGACCAGAACCATTTGTCGGACGGGAAGTCCACCAGGCGATGCGCGTGCGACCTCGGGCCCGACTCGTGTGCGACCGTGACGTTGCCGTTATTCATGGCGATAGCATAGCAACACCGTCCGCGCTGCCGACCAGGCGTCCGTTTTTGGCGATTTCTTCGTCAGCGGGCGCCGAGGGCCTGCTTCATGGGGAGCAACTTGGCCACCGTCTCGTCCCATTCGGCCTCGGGGTCGGAGTCGGCGACGATGCCGCATCCGGCGAAGATACGTGCTGTGGCGCCCTCGATCATGCCGCAGCGCAGGGCGAGGGCGATCTCTCCGTCTCCGGCCGCGTTGATCCAGCCGACGGGTCCCGCGTACCGTCCCCTGTCCAGATGCTCCAACGTGGCGATCAGATCTCGGGCCGCGTTCGTGGGCGTGCCGCACACGGCGGCCGACGGGTGGATGGCGTCCGCCAGTTCCAGGACAGTCGACCCTCCGCGCACGGCGCCGGTGATGTCCGAGGCCAGGTGCATGACGTTGGGCAGTTGCAGGACGAAGGGCACCTCGGGCACGTGGAGGGACGTCACGTGGGGGCGCAGGGCGTCGGCGACCGACGCCACGGCGAACTCGTGCTCCGCGAGGTCTTTGGAGGAGGAGGACAGGGCGTCGGCCAGGACGGAGTCGTCCAGGTCGCCGTGGATCGTCCCCGCGAGGACGCGCGAGGTGATCAGCCCGCGGTCTTGGCGCACCAGCAGTTCCGGGCTGGCGCCCACCAGGTTCCGCACGGCGAAGGTCCACGTCTGCGGGTACATGGACGCCAGGCGGGCGAGCACCCGGGGAAGGTCGATGGGGTCGTCCGCGACGGCCACCTCGTCGCGGGCCAGGACCACTTTGTCCACTCCGCCAGCATGGATGGCGGCGACGGCGTCGCTCACCGCCGCGGTCCAGCCGTCATGGCCCAGGCTGGCGTGGTGGAAGCACAGGTCGGCCCCGGTGGGGGTATCGGTGCCAGCGGGGGTACGGGCGGGCGTGTCGTCTGTCTCGTCGCCGTCCCACGTCGTCATCCAGCACACCCCCTCGCGCCGCCCCACGATCCGGCGTGGAACGACGATCTCGTGCGGGCCGTCGGGGGCGAAGGGGAAACTCACGAAGGCCACCGGGCCGGTCATCGGCTCGTCGGCGACGCCCGCGTCGCGGGTCGCGGGGGTGGAGGCGACGAGGTCGGTCCACCAGGCCTCGGCCTGGGCGGCGGTACGGAAGGTGGCGCGATGCGCCGCTCCGATGCCGATCATCCCGTCGCCGTGCCGTATCCAGCATGACACACTGTCATCGCCGTCGAGCAGGTCCGTCAAAGAGCCGGGGTCGGCGATGGGCGAGGTGTGGACGCGGTCAGGCACGAGACCCAAGGATACCCCTCAGGTCGACCCACGCGGCAAACGGGCGTGGCACGACCGCCACCAGGGCGTTACCACCGAGGAGATATGCTTGGATGCCGAACACCCGGACGCCCTCCGGGCAGGACTGGATGAGGAGCGGGATGGCGAACATGGCACCGACCGACAGCGCGGATGTGATCGTCGTGGGAGCGGGTCCCGGTGGGTCCGCGACAGCCATCCACCTCGCACAGGCCGGATTGCGGGTGCTGGTGCTGGAGAAGTCCGACTTCCCCCGCGAGAAGGTCTGTGGCGACGGCCTCACCCCCCGTACCGTCAAGGAACTGGCCCTCCTGGGTGTCGACGTGCCGGCCCTGGACTGGAAGCGGACCAAGGGTCTGCGGATCCATGTGGGCCGCGCCACCCACCTCCTGCCCTGGCCCGACCTGACGGACTTCCCCTCCTTCGGCATGACCACGCGCCGATCGACCTTCGACCAGTTCCTGGCCGAGCGTTCCGTCGCCGTGGGGGCGAACCTGCTCACAGGCGCCAATGTGCAGGCGCCGATCCTGCGCAACGGTCAGATCGTGGGCGTGACCACGAAGGACGGTCGCAGCTTCGAGGCCCCCGTCGTGGTGGCCGCCGACGGCAGTTCCGCCCGCTTGGGGGTCGCCATGGGGCTGCACCGGATCGAGTCGCGTCCCATGGGCATGGCGGTACGCACCTACTTCACGTCCCCGAAGTCCGACGAGGACTGGCTCGACTCCTGGCTGGAGATGTGGGACGGGCCCGTCGGAACGTCCCACCTGCTGCCCGGGTACGCGTGGAGCTTCCCGCTGGGGGACGGGACGTGCAACGTGGGGATGGGGCTGCCCGACGCCAACCGCTACCGCAATCTTGATTTCCGTGACATCTTGACCCGATGGTTGGCCACCATGCCGCCGTCGTGGGGTTTCACCGAGGAGAACAGGCAGGGGAAGGTGCGTGGTGCCGCCCTGCCGATGGGGTTCAACCGCAAACCCACGTACTCGCGCGGCCTGCTCTTGGTCGGCGACTCGGCCGGCGCCATCAACCCGTACACCGGCGAGGGGATCTCCTACGCGATGGAGTCGGGGCGCTTCGCCGCCGAGCACATCATCCAGGCGCACGCCCGCGGTTTCCACAGCCGCTCGGCCGATCGGGCGCTCGCGGGGTACGCGAGGCACCTGACGCAGGAGTGGGGAGGGTACTACTGGCTCGGCGGGCTCTTCGGGAAGTTCATCGCCCATCCCACCATCATGCGGGTCTCGGCCCACTACGGGTTGGCGGTGCCTGTGATCCGTACCCTCACCCACCGCTTGCTGTCCCATCTGACCGACCATCCGGCGCGAGACGGGTACGACCGGGTCATCAACGCGTTCAGCAAACTCGCGCCCAAAGCCTGAGGCGAGCCGCGCCGGCATCATGGGTCGGCGGTGGAATCAGGCTAAACTGATGGGGCGAATCCAAACTAGATTGCGGGAAAGGTGAACATGTCGATGCAGATGGATCTAGGGCCCACGGGAACTCCCGAGCCTGTCGTGCCGTGGGGTCTGACCTATGATGACGTGCTTCTCCAGCCGGGGGAGTCCGACGTCATCCCGTCCAGCGTGAACACCTCGACGCAGTTCTCCCGGCGCATCGATCTGAAGATCCCCCTAGTCAGCGCCGCGATGGACACCGTGACGGAAGCGCGGATGGCCATCGCCATCGCACGCGAGGGCGGCCTCGGCATCCTCCACCGCAACATGTCCATCGCCGACCAGGCCCACCAGGTCGACCAGGTCAAGCGTTCGGAGGCCGGTATGGTCACCGAGCCGATCACGATCACGGCCGACCGTACCATCGGCGAGGTGGACGAGTTGGCGGGGACCTACCGCATCTCGGGCGTCCCGGTCATCGACTCCGAGGGCCACCTGATCGGCATCGTCACCAACCGCGACATGCGGTTCGAGGACGACCCGAAGAAACTGGTGCGCGACGTGATGACGCCGATGCCGCTGGTCACCGGCTATCCGGGGATCCCGGCTGACGAGGCTCTGGCGCGCATGGCCCGGCACAAGATCGAGAAGCTCCCCCTGATGGACAAGGACAACAAGCTCACTGGCCTGTTCACTCTGAAAGACTTCGTGAAGCTGGGCAAGTACCCCAACGCGTCCAAGGACGACGCCGGGCGCCTGCGCGTCGGCGCCGCTGTCGGCTTCTTCGGGGACGGCTGGACGAGGGCCATGACCCTCATCGAAGCCGGAGTGGACGTCGTGATCGTGGACACCGCCCACGGGCACTCTCGGGCCGTGATGGACATGATCCGCCGGCTCAAAGCTGATCCCGCCGCGCGCGACGTGGACATCGTCGGCGGCAACGTCGCGACGTACGAAGGCGCCAAGGCGCTGGTCGAGGCCGGTGCGGACGGTGTGAAAGTGGGGGTCGGCCCCGGCTCGATCTGCACCACGCGAGTGGTCTCCGGCGTGGGCGTCCCCCAGGTGACGGCCATCTACGCCGCCGCGCAGGCCTGCCGCGACGCGGGGGTCCCCGTGATCGGCGACGGTGGGCTGCAGTACTCCGGCGACATCGCCAAGGCCATCGTGGCCGGCGCGTCCACGGTCATGCTGGGGTCTCTGCTGGCCGGATGCGAGGAGTCCCCCGGGGAACTGGTGTTCATCAACGGCAAGCAGTTCAAGTCGTACCGAGGGATGGGCTCGATGGGCGCCATGGCGGCCCGCGGACGCCAGGCGTCCTACTCCAAGGACCGCTATTTCCAGGCCGACGTGGAGTCCGACGACAAGCTCGTCCCCGAGGGGATCGAAGGCCAAGTGGCCTACCGCGGCCCCCTGGCCGCCGTCGCCTACCAACTCATCGGCGGACTGCGCCAATCCATGTTCTACACCGGCGCCTCCACCGTCCCCGAGTTGCAGACCCGTGGCCGCTTCATCCGCATCACCGCCGCCGGCCTGCGCGAGTCCCACCCCCACGACATCCAGATGACGGTCGAAGCCCCGAATTACGATTTCCACACCTGAGAGCCGCGTCGGTGACACGCCCGACGCTCGGCACGGACGTCATGGACGAGTACACCCGGGTGACTCGGTTCGGTCGATCTGCGATCCTGCACGACCGATCCCAAGTGGTCGAGTAGCAGTCTGAGCCTGACCGCGCTTCACTTGGCCGATCAGGTGTAAACGCGCACTTGCAGAACGGTCGTCAAGGTTGACAGGCTGGAAAAGTACGAGTTCGTGGGGTTCGTTGATGAGTTGATGTCATAGGGCGTGCTCCCCCAAAACGCTGGCCCTCCGGAGTCGCCTGGAACAAGGATCGATGAAGAAGTGCGAATCATATGACCAACCGTCGTGCCGCTTGCCACTAGTGTCACCCCGACAGCCTCGACAATGGCGCACGCATAGCCTCCGGCCATCCCGTACTTTCACAGAGTATCGCCGACGAGTGGGTCTTTCGATGCGGTCTGGGTTCTCAGGTCTGTGGCGGACGATGCCCTGAATGTTTTCGTCACCGTGTCGTTATTACTTGGGATGGTTCGAAAGAAGGCGAAGTCGCCGTTCGTGCCAAAGGTTGATCCCAGATACGTCAAGCCAGTCGCATTCGCGTATATCTCGGATTGCCCGCAGTGCCCCGCCGTGAGCACACCGAGAACGCCACTAGAGCTGATGGCAGTGAATCCCGCTGTGCAATTGGACAAGGAACCCCCACCCACGATGCTGACAACTGGTGCGGGCATCTCCTCTGTTCTGGCGGTGATGGTCACCTGGAGCGTGCCGTTGTTTGGAAGCGCCAAAACCGAAGCCAAGGCCTGTAGCCTTTGACTGTCTTGCGCCGTCAGGGTCGCCGACGACACATCCACAGAAACGTTTGCTATCCTCTGGTCAGTTGAGGTGCGACTCGGAATACTAACTGCAGCCGTGTCGATGTCAGGCACCGTGCTCGGGTCCACCGAGACGGTTATCTGCGATGACAGAGCCCCCGGCACAATCTCAAGCGACGCGCCTGGGGCATTGTGTTGGACGGACTCCACAATGCTCTCCGACAGCGCCGCCACGTCTTGAAGGGAGAATCCCAGGTTGGTCATCGCCACGTAGTCCGCTGGGAACTCCGATAATAGCTTCGCCGCTTCAGGCGGCATCGCACCCATAAACCCGATAACATACTGGCCTTCACGGATCATCGCACCAGCGTAATCCCCGGGCACGAGTTCGCCAACCTGGTCCGCCACACTAGTCCAAGCACTTTGATAGTCAGCGGTTTGGATGCCCGTGTGTTCAAGCATCCAAGCTTGATCAGTCGCTTCAGTTTGGTCAATCTGACTGGTAGTTCCGACCGCGCCCGTGGCGGAAATAGGCTCCGCATACGCGGGCGTAGCCAGGGGCAGTAGGAGTACTCCTGTTGCCATTATCAGAACCCCCAGAGACTGCTTCCTTGGCATGGTCAGCACCTCCTCGTGTGTAAAGCAACCATGCATCGACAACTCGTTGAGTTGTTGGATTCATCCTAGGGAGTCGCCAGCCTCCGCACAAGACCTTTTCGCCATTTTTCTACCGCACTTTCCCTGGTGCCATATCGCGAGGTGGAGAACTGCCTGTTCACTATGGGCCCATGTCCTTGTGATGACCAATCAATGGCAACTGAATCCCTTCGGCGCGTCCGGAGGCTTGACTCTTTCATGACGGAAAGGAAGGTTTGAGTCATGTCGAATACGAGCAAACAGTCCACGTCCGAACCCGGGTGTGCCGGATCGCGGGCGGACATCGCTAAGATTGGTTGGTGGACCACCAGGCGACGAGCGCCTTCACGATGAGGAGATCCTATGTACGACATTGGCCGGAACAAGCGGGCGGAGAAGGCGTACGGCCTGGACGACGTGGCGATCGTGCCCATGAAGAGGAACAGGGACATTAATGATGTCGACCTGCGATGGAAGATCGACGCGGTCACCCTGGATTTCCCGCTCATCGCCGCGCCGATGGACTCGGTGATGTCTCCTGCCACCGTGATCGAGGTGGGCCGCTTGGGCGGGCTCGGTGTGTTGAACCTGGAGGGGCTGTGGACTAGGTACGAGGACCCCGAGCCGCTGTTCGAGCGCCTCGCCGGGATCTCCGACCAGGTGGAGGCCGTGCGACTCATGCAGCAGATCTACCAGGAGCCCATCAAGGAAGAGTTGATCGACGCCCGCTTGTCGCAGATCCGGGCGGCCGGAGTGCCCTTCGCGGGCTCCTTGAGCCCGAAGAATGTGCGTGACCACGCCGACCGTGTCGTACGGGCTGGAGTGGATTTCCTCGTCATCCGGGGGACGACGGTCTCAGCCCAGTTGGTCTCGTCGGCGGCGAACTCCCTCGATCTCAAGCAGTTCATCCACTCCCTCGACGTGCCGGTGATCGTGGGCGGATGCGCCAACTACCACACGGCCCTGCACCTGATGAGAGCCGGCGCGGCCGGGATCCTGGTCGGGTTCGGCGGGGGAGCGCGCCGTGCGACCCGCAACGTCTTGGGCATCGAGGTTCCCATGGCCACGGCCATCTCCGACGCGGCGGCCGCTCGGGGCGACTACCTGGACGAGTCCGGTGGGAGGTACGTGGCGGTCATCGCCGACGGCTCCATCGGAGGGTCCGGTGACATCGCCAAGGCTCTGGCGTGCGGGGCTGACGCCGCCATGGTGGGCGTGCCCTTCGCCCGCGCCAAGGAAGCGCCCGGACGCGGCTACCACTGGGGCCCGGAAGCCTGGCACCCGACCCTGTCGCGCGGCTTGCGCGTCCACTTCCCCGCGCTGGCCACGATCGAGGAGATCCTCGTGGGCCCCTCGGCCCTGGCAGACGGGTCCATGAACCTGGTCGGCGCCCTCAGCCGTACCCTGGCCTCCACCGGCTACACCGACGTCAAGAGCTTCCAGAAAGCAGAGCTCATCCTCGTCTGAGACCTTGTGGACGCTCCTAGGCGGGGGTTCATAGCTCCCAGATGGTGGAGATGGGCAAGCCATAGAGGCGATCCGCGAAGCGATACCCTCGTTGGCCGGTGTTCAGGACGAAGCCTGCCATGAATCGGCTCCCCAGGCGGTCGCGTAGTTTCCACAAGCCAGTGAACTGATGGGCGGAGAAGCTTGTGGACGCCTTGACTTCGATGCCGATGACTCGACCGTCCGTCAATTCAAGGATGATGTCGACTTCCCATCCATCCCGATCGCGGAAATGGAGAACATCATGGTCGACCAGTGACCAGGACTGCTGTTTGATCAACTCGGACATGACCAGTGCCTCGAGGAAGGCGCCGAACGACTCGAGATTCTCGACGGCGAGCAACTGGCTCGCGCTCATCCGGGAGGCATGCAAGGCCAGGCCGCTGTCTATGACGACGACTTTCGACTTTCCGACCTCTCGTTTGCTGAGGTTGGGCGTCCACGGTGCGATCGTGGTGATCAGGCCAGCGGATTGCCACAGATCCACGTACCCAGTCAACGTCGAAGCGGGAATTCCTGTGGCGCTGGCGAGGTGAGCGTAGACGAGTTCGCTGGCGGGGCGACCGGCCAAGACGCGAATCGTCGCCAGTCCTCTACGGGGGTCGTACTGAGATTGTTGCTCACCCAAGTCGCGGAACACCGTGCCGGTGAGGTAGGAGTCATACCACCGACGCCTCAGCCGATCCGGCAGGCTGATGACTTCTGGATAACTCCCTCTGGCGAGCACATTCGCATAGTCGATCCGCGTGACGGTGGTGGCGATATCGTCGATCAGGTCGTTGTCATGCGTCCACTGCGACACTGCCGAGGCGAAGTCGTCGCGATGGCCTGTGGCCTCTCCCTGGCTATATCCGTACAGGGACAAGCGACCGACGCGACCGACTAGGGAGTCGGCCAAGCCCCGCATGCGCAACAAGGATGATGACCCTGTCATGAGGAACCGCCCTGGGCGGCGGTTCTGATCGATGCTCGCCTTGATGGCGAGTGTCAGCTGTGGCACGCGCTGGATTTCGTCGATGATCAGTGGTCTTTCCCCACTCAGGAAGAGGCCGGGGTCAGCTGCCGCTGCTGCCAAGGTTGCTTCATCATCGAGATTGACGACACTCGCCGTTGGAGCCAGTATTCTGGCCAAGGTGCTCTTACCGACTTGTCGGGCGCCTTCGATGATGACTCCCGGAAAATGCGTGAGCATGTCGTGGGCGACAGACTCGACATTTCGACCAACGAAGTTTCCCATACTGATACTATGCCAGAGAAATGCGTTGCTGACAAGGGAAACTCTTTGGAATGCGGAGACATTTCCGTTGGAACGCGGGACCAAAGTCGTTGAAACGCGGAGGCACAGTCGTTGGAACGCGGTCAGAAACGCTAGGTCTTGTCAGCTCAGGCCGTACGCTTTGTGCAGCAGCCAGACGGGATGGACGACCTGGGCGCCGGTGGCGGCGGCGATCTGCCAACGGCAGGTCTCTGTGTCGCACACGGCCAGGTGGGGATTGACCTCGAGCACCGCGTCGAACAGGGGTTTGCCGACGGCTTGGCCGATGTCGTACTTCTCCTTTTTGAAACCATAGGTGCCAGCGATGCCGCAGCAGGTCGCCTCGGCGTCGACCACCGTCAACCCGGGGATCAGCCGCAGCAGGTCGAGGGCGGGCTTGCCCATGCCTTGACCCTTGAGCTGGCAGGGGGCGTGGTACGCGACCGTCAGCGGCACCGGTGTGAAATCCAGGGGAAGCTCGCCGCGCTCGGCGAGATCGAGCAGGAACTCGCTGGCGTCGCGCACGCGCGCGCCGACCTCGATGAGCGCGGGATCGTCCACCCCCATGATCTCGCGGGCCTCGTGCTTGAGCATGCCGACGCAGGAGGCGGCCGACCCGATGATGGGGGTCCCCGGTTCGATGTCCAGTTGCGCGGACAGGTCACGGACGTACGTCCGGGCCGCGTCGAACAGGCCGTTGGATTGGAGGGCCAGTCCGCAGCATCCTTGCTTGGGGGTGACGACCTGGAATCCGAGGTGCTCGAGGAGTTCGACCGTCTTGATCGAGGTCTCCACCTCGAAGTACTCGCCCGCGCAGCCGTGGAAGAAGACGACTTTCCCGCGAGTGGGCTGGGTGCTGGATGTGTGGTGCTTCAGCCAGGAGGAGAACGTCTGCGTGCTGGCCACCGGCATGGCGGCCTTGCGATGGATGCCGATGACCTTCTCCATGATCCATCGGACGGGCGCCAGTCGCAGCGCCCAGTTGGCCACGGGCGCCACCGGGTGCATGGCCTTGCCCATGAGGGTGGTGCGCGAGATGATCTGGTCGCGCACGGGCATGTGGTCCTTCTTCATCGCGGCCCGGGCCACCGAGTTCAGTTCGGCGATCTTGACCCCCTGGGGGCACACGAGTGTGCAGGTCCCGCACGAGGAGCAGTAGTCCAGGCTGTGGTCCACCGAGTCGCCATGACGGTAGCGCTCCGCCTGCGGGCCCACGAACTTCGGTCCCGGGAACAGGGGGGTCACCGCCATGACGGGGCACTGGGTCTCGCAGATCGTGCACTTCAGGCACTGGTCCAGGCTCGCCCGTGCGAGGGTGGCGTGCTCCTGGGACGCGGCGTCAAACATTCTCGTCCTCCTCCGGTGGCGACGGTGTCGTGGCGGGGTCTGCGTCGTCTTCGGCGTCCTCTTGGAGCGTCTGGACGACCTCGGGTGCGGGGGGTTGGTCTGTCGGCGATGCCGGGGGGCTCCATGTCCCGGTCGGGGAGAGGATCGCGTCGGCGGCACGCAGGGCGCTGGCCACGGCGATGCCATCTCCGGATTTCTCGGTCCAGCGGATCGCCCCGGCGAGGAGTCCGCCCACGGTGTGAAGGTTCTCGTAGACCACCTCGCCATCGCCGGTCAGGGGACGGCACGACTGGTCGACCCGCGTGCCCACGGCGAAGATCGCCTGGTCGGCCCAGTAGTCGCCCGTGATGAGGTCGTCGCGATCCAGTCCGGCCAGTGGAAGGTCGAAGACCGGCTCGGTGATCGTCCCGTACGAGTCCATCACCAAGGCTGCGGACTCGAATCCTCCGGGGGCGAAGACGACGTGCGAGGCCGGGTACGACTGGTCGCGTCCGGCCTGGTGCAGCGTCACGGCTGTCACCCTCGAGCCGTCGGACTCGAACCCGGTCACTTTGGACCCCAGGATGACGCGCACTCCGGCCGCCTTCGCCTGGGCGGTCAGCGCCTCGTTGATCCTCATGCCAGGGATGGACGGCGGGGGCAGGAGGGCTTCCACGACCGGGCGCTTCAGCAGGGCGGCCAACTGGGGTTGGACGCACTGGTGCAACCCCAGGATGGCGGGCAGCACGACGGCGTCCTCGTCGCCGATCTGGTCCAGCACCGCCTCCGCGAATCGGGCGAGGACATCGGGGTCCTCCAGGGCCTTGGCGTACACCACCGGCGAGGACTCCGCCTCGCCCGCGCGGGCGGGCAGGTCGATGCGGTATCCGGTCGCCTCGACCTGGGCCGTGACCGCCAAGTTGGCGGCGACCAGGTGGGGATAGAAGTCCTTGATCTGGGCGGGGCCGACCACGGCGACGCTCGTCGGATCGGGCCACACCATCGACGGCTGCACCAGGTAGGTGGGCCGCATGGCGCCGACGGCTGTGGGCAGTGGATGGTTGCGACCATCGCCGGGGACCAGGAGGTCGGGCAGGCGGGCCGCCAGCCAGTCGACGGAGTCGCGGACGACGTCCGCTCCGAGCAGGGAGTACGGGTGGTCGGGGTGCTCGGTCGCCCACGCGGCGAACTCGTCGAAGGGGCGCTCGACAAGGGTGTCGGCGCCGCGATATCCGAGGACGTCGATAGTGCCTTGTCCTAACTGGATCCCGCCCAGCCCGAAAGAGAGCAAGGTGACCTTCTGTCCTGCTTCGGCCAGGCGAATCGCGGCGCTCAGGCCTGCCAAGCCCGCGCCGATGACGACTGTGTCGGTCATGTCGCCTCCTTCCAGTCGACTGGGTCGGTGGGTGGGGACTCCGTCATGGGGTCGGTGGGTGGACTGTCGCCAAGGTCGGACGGCACTGGCTCTTCCCCGGGGTCGGCAAGCACTGGGTCGTCGACTGCGTCGTGCAGGGGCGGGTCGTCGACCGGGTCGGACGGCACGGGGTCGTCGACCGGATCGGACGGCACGGGGTCGTCGACCGGATCGGTCTCGACCTTGGTCGGCGACGGCACATGGGCGATGTCGAGAGTCCCCTGCAGAATCCAATTGTCCAGACCCACCTGGCGTACCTGGTCTCCGTGGAGGATGGGCCACGTCCCGGTCCAGCGGTTCTCCAGGAACAGCTTAAGCAGCCCGGTGGCGCGCTCGGCGTCGACCACCCCTTCCTCCACGGCGATGCCGGCTGCGCGAGTGGAGCAGAACCCTCCTTGGCAGGGCCCCATGCCGATGCGCAGTTGCCGTCGCAGGTCGTCGAGATTGGCGTGTGGATGCTCCTTGAGCAAGGAGACGAACATGTCGCGATTCATCAGCTCGCATTCGCAGATGATGGGCGAGCGCGATCGGTCTTCCTCACGCTCCTTGAGCCGATGGGTGATCATGTAGTTGCGACCCGCCTCGTTGCCGGGGCACATCTCCTCGGCGGTGGTGCAGGGGTGGCTCGTGCCCAGTTGCTCCTCCATGGCGTCGACGATGTGCTCGGCCATGAGGCGGTACGTGGTCAGCTTGCCTCCGCCGATCGTGATCAGGCCCCGGACATCGTCTCGGACGGAATGGTCGATGACGGCCATCCCTCGGCTCATGTGGCGGGTGTCGGACGCGGCCACGCGGTCGTCCTTGATCAGGGGACGGGCGCCAGCCCAGGCGTGCAGGGCACGCGCCTGCCGGAATCCGGGGATCAGTTCCTCTCCCGCGTCCAGCATCTGCTGGACCTCGTCCCGGGGGATGGCCAGATGGTCGGGGTCGTCCACTTTGTGATCGGTGGTGCCGATGACGCACACCGTGTGGACCGGGACCAAGATGTCTCCGTCGGCAGGGTAGATGCAGCGGTTGATCACGGTGTTCACCAGGCGGTGGCTCATGGCGATCATGCTCCCTCGTCCGGGGATGACCGCTACGGGAGGAAGCCCCGCCATGTGGGTGATCTGGCCCGCCCACGGCCCTGCGCAGTTGAGGACGAAGGAGCACTCGATCCACACCTCTTCGCCGGTTTTCAGATCGGTCGCCGTCACCCCGTTGACCATTCCGTCGCCGTGGTGGACCTGGGTGACCTTGTGGTACGTCAGAACCTGGCCCCCGTGTTGGATGGCGGATTGGGCCGCGCTCCAGGCGAGTTGCCAGCCGTCGACTGTCCCATCCTCGACCAGGATGGCGCGGGTGATGCCTGGGTTGAGCCGTGGCTCACGGGCCAGGGCCGTGCTGACGCTGATCTCTTCGGCGTGCACTCCGGTCAACGCGGCGCCGGCCAGGAACCGATCGCCGAACTCGGGATCGTCGCCGGGGGCGGTGACGAACAGGCCGCCCGTGCACTCCACGGCGTCGGGCTGGATCCGGGTCACGATCGAGTTCTCACTGGCGCATTCGCGAGCGGACTCCGGATCCGACACGACGTACCGGCCCCCGGAGTGAAGCAAGCCGTGGAACCGTCCAGAGGTCCCCTGGGCCAGATCGGCGCGGTCGAGCAGAATGGTTCGGTAGCCGCGCATGGCACAGTCACGGAGAACGCCGATCCCTGTGGATCCTCCTCCGATCACCACAACATCCGTAGCAAGCTTCCTCATTGAAACCCTCTCGTCGTCTACTCGTGTACGAGCGTTTCGCGCTCGCCACACTTCTACCGTATCTCGCACTGGTTGGGCAGTGGTGAGAATCGGGATGGAGCTTTGACCCTCTTTGTCACACCTGGTGGGAGAACGTGCACGCCAGCAGGGCGTACGGGCCACGTCCGTCCTGGGCCACCTGGATCCCAGGATGCTCTCCTCATGACATACTCGGGTCAGGACAGGGCGTGGAGGGAAGGGTCACGACCAGTCGGTCATCGCTGCTGACGTATCACGGAAGGACCCAGTATGGATTGGCACGCTCACTATCGCGACCACCTCACCACCGCGGCCCAAGCGGTCACACGGATCCGGTCGGGGGACACGGTCGTCATCCAGCACGCCTGCGCCGAACCGACCGCCCTCGTGGACGCCATGGTGGCCAACGCCGACGCCTATGAAGGTGTGGAGATCTGCCACGTGCTGACCATGGGCAAGTCGGCGTACTGCGCCCCCGGCATGGAACGCCACTTCCATCTGAACGCCACCTTCATCGGCGGATTGACCCGGGCGGCGGTCAACGAGGGCCGTGCCGACCTGACCCCGCTGTTCTTCTCCCAGTACCCGAAGTGGCTGCGTATGAACGAGCCCGATGTCGCCCTGCTCCACCTGTCGGAGCCCGACGAGCACGGGTACTGCTCCTTCGGCGTGGGCGTGGACTACGCCCGGGCGGCCCAGCAGTCGGCCCGTACGGTCATCGCACAGGTCAACCCTCACATGCCCCGCGTCTTGGGCGACGCCAGCGTGCATGTCACCGACCTGGATGCGATCGTCGAGGTCTGTGACCCGATCATCGAGTTGCCCCCGCCCGTGCTGGGAGAGGTGGAGATGAAGATCGGGGAGAACTGCGCCAGCCTGATCAACGACGGGGACACCCTCCAGTTGGGCATCGGCGCCATCCCGGACGCGGTCTTGCGCTTCTTGACCCACAAGAAGGACTTGGGGATCCACTCCGAGATGTTCTCGGACGGCGTGGTCGAGTTGATCGAGCAAGGGGTGGTCACCAACTCCCGAAAGACCCTGCATCCGGGCCAGTGCGTCGCCACTTTCCTCATGGGCACGCGCAAGCTGTACGACTACGTCCACGACAACCCCGCCGTGCACATGGCGCCCGTGGACTACACCAACAACCCCCAGGTCATCGGCAGGAACGACAACCTCGTGGCCATCAATTCCTGCGTCCAAGTCGACCTCCAGGGCCAGGTGGTGTCCAGTTCCGCCGGACTGCGTCAGATCTCGGCCATCGGCGGGCAGGCGGATTTCGTGCGTGGTGCGGCGATGAGCGCGGGCGGCCGGTCGATCATGGCCATGCCGTCCCTGGCCAAGGGCGGAGTCTCCAAGATCATCCCCGTCATCGACCAAGGGTCGGCGGTGTCGACCTCGCGCGAGGACGTCGACTACATCGTCACGGAATACGGAGTCGCCCACCTTTGGGGGCAGACCTTGCGCGAACGGGCACGCCGCCTGATCGAGATCGCCCACCCCAGCGTGCGCGAGTCCCTCTCGGAAGAGTGTGTCCGTCGGTATGGGACACATGCTTGATCTGCACAACGCTGTGTGCTGTCATGAAGGGTATCGCCGACGCTGTTCCACTGAGTGGGACACCGTCGGCGGGTCATACAAGAAGAGTCCACGAGGACAGTTAGGAAGAGGACTATGTCGTTTGAGTTGACGGACGAGCAACAGTTGACCCGCTCGTCAGTACGAGAATTCGCCGAGGCAGACGTGGCGCCCATCGCCGCCGAGATCGATCGCGAGCATCGCCCCCCACTGGACATCGTCCCCAAGCTGGGCGAACTAGGCTTGCTGGGCATGCTGGTCCCGGAGGAGTACGGCGGAGTGGGAATGGACACCGTCAGCTACTGCATCGCCATCGAGGAACTGAGCCGCGTGTGCGCGTCGACGGCCGTGCTGGTGGAGGCCCACTCCTCCTTGTGCACATGGCCCATCGTCCACTACGGCACCGAGGAGCAGAAGCAGGCGTACCTGCCCGACCTGGCCTCGGGCGCGAAGATCGGCGCCTTCGGCCTGACCGAGCCCAACGCCGGCTCCGACGCGGGCAACACGGCCACCACGGCTGTGCGGGACGGGGACGAGTTCATCCTCAACGGCCAGAAGATCTTCATCACCAACGGCGGGTTCGCCGACGTGTTCGTGATCATGGCCCGCAGCACCGACGCCCCCGGCACCCACGGCGTCTCCGCCTTCATCGTCGATCGGGACACCCCCGGGTTCACCATCGGAGAACCGGAGCACAAGATGGGCATCCGCGGGTCCTCCACGGTCCCGTTGTTCTTCTCCGACGCTCGCATCCCCGCGGCCAACCTCTTGGGCCAGGAGGGCAAGGGCTTCAACCTGGCCATGGCCACCCTCGACGGGGGGCGCACCGGCATCGCGGCCCAAGCCGTCGGGATCGCCCAGGGCGCCTTCGAGGCGGCCGTGGCGTACGCCAAGGAGCGTGTGCAGTTCGGCAAGCCCATCGCGTCCCTGCAAGCCATCCAGTGGATGATCGCCGACATGGCCACCGAGATCGAGGCCGGGCGTCTGTTGGTCTACCAGGCCGCCGACCTGGAATGGCGGCACGAGCCCTTCGCCACCCATTCCGCCATGGCCAAGCTCTTCTGCGCCGAGATGGCCACCCGGGTGGCCGGCAAGGCCATCCAGATCCATGGCGGTGTGGGGTACACCGAGGCCTATCCGGTGGAGCGTGCCTACCGGGACGCCAAGATCACGGAGATCTACGAGGGCACGAACGAGATCCAGCGCCTGGTCGTCTCCCGGGCCTTCCTCCGGTGAGCCGGGTGAGCCGATGATCATCGTCGTGACATACCAGTGGGCCCCCGATCCGCAGGAGGCCACAGTCGCCGCGGACGGGACCGTGGACTTCTCCCGGGCCAAGCCCCAGATCAGCGATTACGACGCGACCGCCATCGAGGTGGGCCGTGCCCTGGCTGACGCCACGGGCGCCCGCCTGGTCGGCGTGTCCGTCACCGGAGGCGCCGGCGCGGCGCCCGTGGCCACCAAAGCCGCCTTGGCCCGGGGTTTGGACGAGGTTCTCGTCGTCTCCGACCCGCGTCTGGAGGGGGCCGGCACGACCATGACCGCCACGGCGATCGCCGCCGCTGTGCGGTCGCTGGGCGAGGTGTCCCTCGTCCTCACCGGGGACTCCAGCATCGACAACGGCGCCAAAATGGTCGCCGGGGTGCTGGGAGGGGTCCTCGGATGGCCCGTGCTGACGGACGTCACCGCGGTTCGGTTCGTCGGCGAGGGCCTGGAGGCCGTACGGGTCGTGCCCCAAGGGGTGCAGACCATGGCGGTGACCGCCCCGGCGGTCATCGCGACCGCCGCTGACGCGGCCAAGCCCAAAGCGCCCGGCATGAAGGACGTCCTCGCCGCCGGGAAGAAGCCCGTGAGGATCATGACAGCCGACGAGGCGGGGGTCGTCATCCGCGCTGAGGGCGTGCTGCGGTCGACGGGGAGGGCCCCCGCCCCCGCCCGCCGGATGGTCCGAATAGACACCAGCGACCCCGCGTCGGCTGGCGCCGAGTTGGTGTCGTCCCTTCGTGCCGCCGGCGTCTGGGGCGGGTGAGGAGCCATGTCGATGCCCACATATGTTCTGATCGCAGGAACACCTGCTGTCGCCGACCTCGTCGCCATGGCCGTCAGTCTTGATCGAGGCGTGGTGGCCGTGGTGGTCGGCGACGAGTCCCTGGCCCGGGCGGCGAGCGTGCCCGGAGTCGACACAGTGATCTGGCTGCAGGCGTCTGCGGACGCGGCCCTGGAGGCGTACGCCGGCTCTGTGGCCGACCTCGTCACCGATCCCGGCGTGGTCCTCGCGGGTCGCAACCCGTGGGAGAGGGTCCTGCTGGGCGCCGTCGCCGCGAGGCTCGACGCGCCGGTCCTGACGGGGGCCACCCGTGTCGTCGCCGAGGGCGCCGCCACTGTGGTCACCCACGGCGTGTACGGCGGGATCGCCCAGGCCACGGTGGCTGTCGAGGGGCCCGTCGCTCTGGTCCTCGACGGAGGCGCCGCTCTCGCCGGTGGAGGGACGGCGCCAGTGGAGACGGCGACGGCGGCGCCGACGGGGATCACCCAGGCGTCCCTGACGCCCCACCAGGCCCCTGCGGCCGATCTGGCCGGGGCGGCCCGCGTGGTCGGCGTGGGGCGCGGACTGAGATCAGCCGACGACCTGCCCCTCGTCCAAGCCCTGGCCACCGCCCTGGGTGCCGAACTCGCCTGCTCGCGGCCGGTCGCCGAGGGCTTGGAATGGCTGCCCAAGGACCGCTACGTCGGCATCTCGGGCCAACACATCGCCCCCGACCTCTATGTCATGGTCGGTATCTCCGGGCAGATCCAACACATGGGTGGGTGCTCCGGCGCCCGGGTCGTCGTCAGCGTCAATTCCGACAAGGACGCTCCCGTGGTGGCGCAGTCCGATCTCGTGCTGACAGGGGACCTCTACACCCTCGTCCCGGCCATCACTGAGGCCCTGGAGAGGAGCGGGCATGGCCAGTGAGCCTGATTTCGACGTCATCGTCATCGGGGCCGGCGTAGCCGGGTGCGTCACGGCGTACCGGCTGGCCGAGATGGGCTGCTCGGTGGCGTTGATCGAGCGCGGGGAGGCCCCCGGGTCGAAGAACCTCTCCGGCGGGGTCTTGTACTGCCGGGCGATGACGGGGGTCTTCCCCCGATTCCTGGACGACGCCCCCATCGAGCGTCGCATCGACCGCAACAAGATATACTTCATGAACGAGGATTCCTGGGTGGGTATGGACTACGCCGACCAGCGCCTCTACGACGCTGGAACTGCGGTGACCGTCCTGCGCGCCCACCTGGACGCCTGGCTCGCCGACCAGGCCGAGGCGGCCGGTGTGGCGCTGATGTGCGGGGTGAAGGTGGACGCCCTCCTCGTCGAGGACGCCCAGGTGGTCGGCGTGCGGGCGGGGGAGGACGAGTTGCGCTGTCGCGTGGTCGTCGCCGCCGACGGGGTCAACTCCTTCATCGCCCGTGACGCGGGGTTGCGGCCCAAGCCCGCCCTGAGCCAGCAGGCGGTGGGGATCAAAGCCCTCATCGGCATGGACTCCTCGACCATCGAGGAGCGTTTCGGCGTCGCCGCCGACCACGGGGTGGCGTACGCCCTGGTGGGCGACTGCTCGCAGGGCGTGGGCGGAGGCGGGTTCCTGTACACGAACAAGCAGAGTCTGTCCGTGGGTCTCGTCCTGCGTCTCGACGACCTCGTCGCCTCCGGCATGCGCAGCGTGGACATCTTCGACCACATGATGGCCCATCCTCTCGTGGACTCCCTGGTGAGAGGCGGCGACCTGATCGAGTACGGGTGCCACCTGGTCAACGAGGGCGGCCACGCCATGATGGGCCAGATCGTCCACAACGGGCTCGTCCTGGTCGGAGACGCGGCCGGTCTGACGCTCAACACCGGATTGACCGTGCGCGGCATGGACCTGGCCACCGGCTCGGGGATCGCGGCGGCCGAGGGGATCAGCCAGGCGCTGGCCGCGGACGACGTCACCGCGACCGGGCTGGCCGCCTACCAGAAAGCCCTCGACGCCTCCTTCGTGGGTCAGGACATGCGCACCTACGCGAAGGCGCCGCGATTCTTGGAGAACGGCCGGCTGTACACCGCGTACGGCCCCCTGCTGGCCGACGTGATGCGGTCGGTGTTCGCTCTCGACACCACGCCGCGCCGACGCTTGCTGCCCACTGCCCGGGCGGCGCTCAAGGCGTCCGACGTCCGAGTGACGCAGGTGATCGCTGACGCATGGGAAGGGGTGAGGGCGCTATGAGACTTCCGCCCGTGGCCGAGCGCCTCGCCGGCAATAGGTTCCATCTCGACGAGGACGCCAGTCACATCCACGTCAACCAGCAGGTGGCCGCGGCGACCGGAACCGCCGCTCGCATCATCGCCGTCTGCCCGGCGCAGGTGTACTCCTGGGCCGCGGACGGGACCGTCCAGGTCGAGTACGCCGCGTGCCTGGAATGCGGGACCTGCTTCGCCGTGGCCGCCCCCGGAGCGCTGTCCTGGGCCTATCCGGCGGGCGGATTCGGGGTCCAGTTCCGTGACGGCTGACACCCGTGCCGCCGACCGGGAGCGTGACGTACGGGCCCGTTGTGTGACACACTGTGGAGCATCCATAGGACGCCTTCTGGCCTCATCGACGGGCCCCACGACGCCGACGCTCCCGCTCGGCTCGTCCGGCATGGACTCACACAGGAGTGGACCACCACAATGAAATTGGAGAAGAAATGACAGATGTTTATATTGTATCCGCTTGTCGAACGCCCATCGGGTCGTTCGGCGGTGCTCTGAAAGACACCGGGTCCGTTCAGCTCGGCACCATCGTGGTCGCCGAGGCCTTGGCGCGAGCCGGCGTGGCGCCCGACCAGGTGGACGAGGTCATCCTCGGGTGCGTCCTCGCCGCGGGACAAGGGCAGAACATCGCCCGTCAGATCACCCTGGCAGCCGGTCTGCCTGTGACCGTGCCAGCCATGACGCTGAACATGGTGTGCGGCTCCGGGATGAAGTCCGTCGTGGAGGCCGCCCGTGCCATCAAGGCCGGGGACGCGCACATCGTGGTCGCCGGAGGGACCGAGTCGATGTCCTGCGCGCCGTACGTGTCCATGGACGCTCGCTGGGGGGCCCGCATGGGTCACACCCAGATGCTCGACACCATGATGCGCGACGGTCTGATCGACACCTTCAACGACTACCACATGGGAATCACGGCCGAGAACATCGCCGACCAGTGGGGGATCACGCGCGAGGCCCAAGACGAGCTCGCCCTGCGCTCCCAGGAACGCGCCCTGGCGGCCATCGCCGAGGGCCGTTTCGCCGAGGAGATCGTGCCCGTGACGGTCCGTGTGAAGAGGACCGACGTGACATTCGCCACCGACGAGTTCCCCCGCGCCACCTCGATGGAGATCCTGGGCAAGCTGCGCCCGGCCTTCAAGGCCGACGGCGGGGTCACCGCGGGCAACGCCTCCGGCATCAACGACGGCGCCGCCGCGCTGGTGGTGGCCTCGGGCGAGGCGGTGTCCAGGCTGGGCCTCAAGCCACTGGCCAAGCTCGTGGGGTACGGGCAGCACGGCGTGGAGCCGTCCATCATGGGCATCGGCCCGGTGGGGGCGTCCAAGAAGGCCCTCGACATGGCCCACCTGAGCGTGGCCGACCTGGACCTCTACGAGGCCAACGAGGCGTTCGCCGCCCAGGCCCAAGCCGTCACGAACGACCTCGGGCTCGACATCCACAAGCTCAACGTCAACGGCGGCGCCATCGCCCTGGGCCACCCCATCGGCTCCTCGGGGGCGCGGATCATCGTCACCTTGTTGCACGAGATGCTCAAACGCGAGGACGCCTCGACGGGCCTGGCCACCTTGTGCATCGGCGGCGGCATGGGCATCGCGACCGTCTACGAGAAGTGCTGAGGAGGCGCCATGACAACCGTTCTCTATGATCTGGCCGACATGGTGGCCACCGTCACGATCAACCGTCCGGACGCTCTCAACGCGCTGAACTCAGATGTGTTGGCTGATCTGGACGCCGTCCTGGACCGCATCCGCTCCGATCAGCCCCGCGCGGTGATCCTCACCGGCGCGGGGGAGAAATCCTTCGTGGCCGGGGCAGACATCTCCGAGATGGCCTCCATGACCGTACGCGAGGCCCAGCGGTTCTCGCAGGCCGGCAACGCGGTGTTCCGCCGGCTGGAGGCCCTGCCGATGCCGACCATCGCCGCGGTCAACGGCTTCGCCCTCGGCGGCGGATGCGAGTTGGCGCTCAGCTGCGACATCCGTCTGGCGTCGGCGAAGGCCGTGTTCGGCCAGCCCGAGGTCGGGTTGGGGATCACCCCCGGGTTCGGCGGCACGCAGCGCCTCGCCCGGACCGTCGGCATCGGACTCGCCAAGGAGATGATTTTCTCCGGTCGTACCATCGACGCCGAGCGAGCCTGGTCGATTGGCCTGGTCAACGCCGTGTACGAGCCGGAGGAACTGATGGCAGCCGCCACGAAGCTGGCGTCTGGGATCGCCTCCAAAGCTCCCGCGGCTGTGCGTGCGGCCAAGGCTGCCATAGGATTGGGTATTCAGACCGACATCGACTCAGGGATCGGCATCGAAGCCACGTACTTCGCGTCCTGTTTCGAGACGGAAGACCAGACAGAAGGCATGGCTGCCTTCGTGGAGAAGCGCAAACCCGCGCCTTTCCAAGACAAATGAGAACACAGAGTAGACAGACAGAAAGAGAGACACACATGCTTGTAGGAGTAGTGGGCGCCGGGACCATGGGCGCCGGCATCGCCGAGGTGTTCGCACGCGCCGAGGGGTTCACCGTGCAACTGGCCGACATCAACTTGGAGTACGCCACCAGGGGCCGCAATCGGCAGATCGCCGGACTGGAGAAGCAGGTGGCCCGTGGCAAGATGACCGAGGAACGCAAGGACGCGATCGCCGCAGATCTCCTCCTGGCGGAGATCCACGACTTGCGCGACTGCGACCTAGTCATCGAGGCGGTCCTGGAGACCATGGATGTCAAGCGTCCCCTGTTCGAGACCTTGGACGGGATCATGAAGGAGGGCGCCATCCTGGCGTCGAACACATCCTCCCTGTCGATCACCGAGCTCGCGCGCGGGCTCAAGCACGACGTGGTCGGCATGCACTTCTTCAACCCCGCCCCGGTGATGAAGCTCGTCGAGGTGACCGCGGGCGCGACCACGAAACCAGAGACCGTCGCAGCGGTGACGAAGATCGCCCACGACCTAGGCAAGACGTCAGTCGCATGCGAGGAGGCGGTCGGCTTCGTCGTGAACCGCATCCTGGTCCCCATGATCAACGAGGCCATCGGCGTGTTCGCCGACGGTGTGGCATCGGCTGAAGACATCGACGAGGCCATGAAGCTGGGGGCCAACCACCCCATCGGCCCGCTCGCCCTGGGCGACCTCATCGGGTTGGACGTCACACTGGCGATCATGGAGGTCCTGCAGGCGGAGACCGGCGACCCCAAGTACCGCGCGCACCCGTTGCTGCGCAAGTACGTGCGCGCCGGATGGCTGGGCCGCAAGACCGGGCGTGGGTTCTTCACCTACGCCTGAGACGCCCCCGCGCTCTCCAGAAGCACCAAGAAGGGCTCCCCGCTGTGGGGAGCCCTTCTCGTCATGTCAGGGGTTCACTGGGCCAGGCGCACCTCGATGCGCAGGGGCGCCTCGGACTCGGTCCATGTGATCTCGCCGGTCACATGGCCGGTCGAGCGCAGGTCGGATTCCACCGACCGCAGGCGGGCCAGCGTGTCGGCGGGGCCGGCGACGGCCATCGACTCCACGTCGGCCTTCATCGACACCTTGGCGGCCGACTTCGCGCCACGGATGGCGATCAGCGCCTCGGAGACGGCGTCGATGACCCCGAGGTCAGCCGATTCCAGGGCGTGGCCCACCTCGGGCCAGGACGCGCGGTGGATGGAGTCGTCATGCCACCAGCTCCAGACCTCCTCGGTCACGAAGGGGCAGTACGGCGCGAACAGGCGCAGCATGACCGACAACGCGATTCCCAACGCGCTGCGGGCCGACGCCGTGCCGGGGCTGACACCCTCGACGCCGGATCCGTACGCCCTCTCCTTGACGAACTCGATGTAGTCGTCGCAGAAGGTCCAGAAGAACCGCTCGGTGGCCTCCAGGGCGTCGGTGTACTCGAACTCGTCCAGGGCCTGGGTGGCCAAGGCGACCACGGAGTGCAGGGTCTCGAGCATCGACAGGTCGACGGGGTCGGTCACCGCGTCCACGCTCCAGGAGGAGGGGTCGTTGCCGGGCAGGTTGAGCACCAGCTTGGAGGCGTTGAGGATCTTCGTGGCCAGGCGGCGGCCGACCTTCATCTGCCTCTCGTCGAAGGGGGAGTCGGTGCCGGGCCGGGCCATCGCGGCACGCCAGCGCACCGCGTCCGAGCCGTAGGTCTCCAGGATCTGGTCGGGGACGATCGCGTTGCCCTGGGACTTGGACAACTTCTTACGCTCGGGGTCCATCACGAACCCGGACAGGGCCGCCGTCCTCCACGGCAGGCACCCGTTCTCGAAGTTGGCCCGCACCATCCGGGAGAAGACCCAGGTGCGGATGATGTCGTGGGCCTCGGGGGCCATGTCCATGGGGAAGGTGAGGTTCCACAGCTCGTCGTCGCGCAGCCATCCGCAGGCGAGCTGCGGGGTCAGGGAACTGGTGGCCCAGGTGTCCATCACGTCCTTGTCGGCGGTGAAGCCGCCGGGGAGGTCGCGCTGCGACTCGTCGAAGCCGGGGGCCGGCTGCGTCATCGGGTCCACGGGCAGGCTCGCCTCGTCGGGCAGGACGGGATGGGCGTAGTCGGGCTTGGACTCCTCGTCGAGGCGGTACCACACGGGGAAGGGGACCCCGAAGAAGCGCTGGCGCGAGATCAGCCAGTCGCCGTTGAGCCCCGCGACCCAGTCGTGGTAGCGATGCTCCATGTACGACGGCACCCACGAGAGTTCCCGTCCGCGCTCGTGGAGGGCTTCCCGCAGGGCCTCGTCTTTGCCGCCGTTGCGGATGTACCACTGGTGGCTGGCCACGATCTCCAGCGGCTTGTCGCCGCGCTCATAGAAGGAGACGTTGCGCATCGTCGGCTTGGGCTCTCCGTCCAAGGCGCCGGTCTCGCGCAGGATGGCGACCGTCGCCTCACGGGCCGAGAAGACCGTCTTGCCCGCCAGGGCTTCGTAGCGGTCCTTGTTCACCACCCACTCGGGGGTCTCGCGGGAGAAGCGGCCGTCGCGTCCGATGACGGTGCGGGTGGGCAGGGCGAGTTCCCGCCACCACTGCACGTCGTTGCGGTCGCCGAAGGTGCAGCACATGGCGATGCCGGCGCCCTTGTCCATCTCCGCCGCCCGGTGGGCCAGGACGGGGACCTCGATCCCGAAGATCGGATCGACCACGGTGGTGCCGAACAGTCCTTGGTAACGCTCGTCGTTGGGGTGGGCGATCAGGGCGCACACCGACACGATCAACTCGGGCCGGGTCGTCTCGATGTGGACGACCCCTCCGTCCGGGGCGCGGAAACCGACCCGATGGTAGGACCCGGGCGTCTCCTTGTCCACGATCTCCGCCTGGGCGACCGCCGTGGAGTACGTCACGTCCCACATGGTCGGCGCGTAGTCCAGGTAGGCCTCGCCTCGGGCGAGGTTACGCAGGAACGCCGTCTGCGAGACCCGGATCGCGGTCGGGGAGATGGTGGCGTACAGCTGGTCCCAGTCCACGGACAACCCGAGATGGCGCCACAGGTCCTCGAAGGTCTGCTCGTCGATGGCGGTCAGGCGCTGGCACAGCTCGATGAAGTTGGCGCGCGAGATCGCGATGGGCTTCTTGAGGTCGGGCGTCGCCGGAGGGACGAAGTCCGGGTCGTACGGCAGGGTCGCGTCGCAGCGCACCCCGAAGTAGTTCTGCACACGCCTCTCGGTGGGCAGCCCGTTGTCGTCCCAGCCCATGGGATAGAAGACCTCGAAGCCGCGCATGCGCTTGTAGCGGGCGATGACGTCGGTGTGGGTGTACGAGAACACATGGCCGACGTGCAGGGAGCCGGACACCGTCGGCGGGGGAGTGTCGATGGAGAAGACTCGGTCTCGCGACTCGGGGCGGCGGAAGGAGTAGGTGCCGTCCTGCGCCCACCGTGCGGACCATGTGGCTTCCAGGCCCTCGAGTTGGGGCCTGTCGGGGGCCAATCCTTGCTGGTTCTCGTCAGTCATGGGGTCTATCCTATCGATCAGTCAAGGCGGGACCCACCCGCGTTCCATCGGTGTGGGGGTCGGTACGGGAATCGGCGTGGCTGGCCGGATCCTCAGGGGATCACCACGGGCTGGACCGCGCTGATGGGACCCACCCGATCGGCGTCGGAGTACCGCACCTGGATGAAATGTGTGCCGGAGGGCAGGGTCATCGGGGTCGACGAGGCGCCAGTGGGGTCGAGGGTGGAGGTGGCAGTGGCCGCCCCATCCACCAGGATGTCCACGTGGGCGTCTGGTATGCCGGTCGTGACGACGGTCACATGGGTGGGGTCGAGGGTGACGGTGGTGGTGGGCGGCTCCGCGATCTCGTACACCACCACGGCGGGCTCGGAGCCGGCCCCGATGCTGGCGGTCACCGCCCCGCGGATCTGGGAGATGTCCATGGCCAGGCCCTGGGTCGTCCAGACGCCCTCGTCGGAGGAGACGGTGACGACCTCGGTGTCGCCGATCTGCACGGTCACCCCGGCATGAGGGGGAGCGATGCCGGTCACCACGGGGAAGAGGTTGTTGAGGGGGCCTGTGTCGACCGACGTGATCTGGGTGACGGAGTCAGGGGACGTGGAGGGGGCCGCCGTCCCGGTGACCTGGTGGGTCGGGGTCGTCGGCGACGAGGTCGGGTGCGCGGGCAGGTGCGTGAGGACGAGGGCGGCCACGCCCATGACCACGATGGCGGCGAGCCCAATGGTCACGGACGCTGCCAGGCGGCGATGGGGGTTCGGGCCGAGGTCGAACGCCTCGGCGGGGTCCAAGTAGGCGTCCGGGGTCGTGGGGGTGTCATAGGCGCGAGCCGGTTCCGCCATGCGGGGGACCCGCGAGGGCTCCTCGTGCGCGGACCGCCGATAGGGGGCGGGCGGCACAGGGGTGACATCGTACGAGCGAGGGGCGATGCCCGCCATGGTGTCGGATAGTGCTCCGGGCACCGTGACGACCTCCAGACGCGGCTGGGGGGCGGGGAGGGGCGCCGGCGCGGGGGGAGGAGGCAGCGGGCGGTACAGGCGTGACGAGGCGAACAGGTCGTCCACCGGGGTGGGGAGGTCCGTGGCCGCGCGCACGCAGCCCCCGTTGGTGTGGACGTACCCGATCAGGTTGGTCGCTCCGGCGCGGCTCGCGAAGCGAGGCAGGACGAAATCGCGCAGGTGGGAGGCGACCGTGATCAGGTCGGAGCGGGCCGACTTGCAGGTGCGGCACACACGCAGGTGGTTGTTGACGCGGTCCGTGTCGTCGATCGAGTCCATGTCCGCGCCGTCGGCGGCGGACGCCAGCCATATCCGGCGGCAGATGGTGCCCGGGTTGGTCGCCTCAGCGTGCAGGAGGGCCCACTGGCTGCGCAGATGCTGACGGGCCTCGTGCAGCATCCCTGGCACGTCCATCGGGGCCAAGCCGAGCACCGTCGCGATCTGAGGCGGTTTCATCCCCTCGATGTGCGAGTACCACAACACCTCGCGATCCGCTGTTGACAAGGAGAAATATGCGTCATCCAGGAAGCCGTTGTCCAGTTTCTCCTCGACAGAGGAGATCGCCCGCAGCACGAGGTAGAGGTACGGCCGGAAGCCGTCGGCGGCGTCCTCGTCGTTGGACGAGTCGAGGATATGGACCCAGGCGCGGGTGTTCATGGCCTGGAAGTCCTCGTCGGGGGCCAGCCCGTCGGCGACGGTGAGCCCGTAGGAACTGTGCCGACGCCAGAGCTCCACCCCGGCGCTGCGATCCCCCCTGCGTGCCCGGGACAGCAGGGCCTGATCCGATCGAGTGTCGGGGATGGGGTCGGTGTCCGCGGGCATGGGTGTGGGTCTCAGATGTGGTGCCTCACATGTTCAACAGTGCACGCAGCAGGTCGGGATCGAAGGTGTTCGTGCTGGTGTTGAAAAGCTTGGAGTTGTCGATCTTCTGCCCGTCGAGGAAGAAGGTCGGCGTCGCCGTGACCTTCTGCTTGACCGCGTACGCCTTCTCGGCGTCGACGAACTTGCCTGTCGCCTCCGTCTGCACGCAGGTCTGGAAGGAGGTCAAGGCGTCGCCGGTCAGACCGATGGCGGCGGGGATGGTGGTCTGCAGCATGGTCGAGTCGAAGCCTGACGAGGACTGGTTGATGTACAACTGGTTGTGGTAGTCGACGAACTTGCCCTGGAAGTCCGCGCAACTGGCGGCGATGGCCGCGGGACGGGACGAAGCGGCCTCGAAGCTCATCGAGTGGACGATGACATTAGCCTTGCCTGTCGAGGCGGCCTGGTCGATCACGGCGGACAGGGTCAAGTTGGCGGCCTTGCACACCGAGCAGTTGTAATCGGAGAAGATCTCCAGAGTGGGAATCCCGGACTGCATGGGCGCCAGCATGATGCCGTTCTGCGCCGCGTTGGCGTTGGGCGGCGTGTCCGTGCCACCCTTGCTGGATGTGGAGGTCGAGATGCCCCACACGGCCAGTCCGACGACGAGGCCGAACACCACGACGCCGGCGATCGCCATGAGGATGCGGTTGCGGCGTTCCTTCTGAGCTGTCGCCACTCGCTGCGCCTGAAGCTGCTCGCGACGAGACCTACGTACCTGGGAACTGCTAGCCATGGTCGATACCTTTCGATGCGTACTGCACAATTACTCTAGGGGTTGGCTTCCAGGAGCCAAAATCGCATCACCCGAAGGTGATGGCGATCTGATCGGGGTTGGTGAAGTCTGCTCTCACCGCCGAGATGGCGGAGGTGGAGTTGTAGAGGTGCCGCTGGTCGGTGGACACGCCGTGGAATTTCACCGTGATGGAGATCTCCGCCACGGCCTGAGTCAGGCTGGGGCCGTCCAACTGGGGTGCGATGGTGGTGATCGCGGGGGCGTCGGCCGCCAGGGTCCAGGTGAGGGTGGCCGGGTCGATGGTGGCGCCGTCGGATGTGCCCGCGAATCCGAATCCGCACCCGGCCGGGGCGAGTTCCTTCTGCGCCAGGCAGGTGGTCAGGTGGTCCTGCGCGGCGGACTGGATCCGCGACACCGCCTCGTCGCTCAGCGTGAACCCCTCGGAGAACGTGGGGTTGCTCTCGGGATAGTCGATGGTCAACGTCGGCGCGGTCAGAGCCAGCATGATGTCGCCGGTCCCCAGGGTGTAGACCCCGGGGAGCAGGGACAACGAGGTGATGGCGCCCAAGTCGGCGCCGTCGAGGGTCAGGGGGACGCCCTTGGCGACCAGGGCGGACAGGTCCACCGGCAGGAATCCGGAGTCCAGGCGCCAGTTGCGTCCATACTTCTGGACGGTGAAGTGGGCTTCGACGGGTTGCCCGCCCAGGGTGTACGTCGCCTGGATCACGGCCGGAGACGAGGTGGTCTGGCCGCCGGGGACCTGGATGTCCGTCAGTGGATTGGCCGCCATGGCGGCGGACAGGAAGTCGTTGGAGGCGAAGGTGGTGTCCATGGGCTGCGAGGTGCTGAACAGCAGAGCCGTGGCGGCGTCTCCACTCGCGAGGGCGTCCAGGTATTTCTGCACGGCCGACGTCGGGCTGGACGCCGTGCCCGGCTGCTCGTGGGCGCCGAGGAAGGTGGGGGCCAAGTACCAGCCCAGGGCACCCAGGATCAGCAGCACGACGACGGCGACGACGACCACGACGCCGTGGTGTCTCTTGGGCCGCTGTGCGCTCGCGACGGGCCGAGTGGTGTCGGGCGCGGTGCTCTCGGGCGCGGCGGCGTCGGGATCGAGGGGCATGATCACCGGGGTGGGCGTGCCGGGCATGTCGTCCGGATATGGGGCCATGTCCTGCTCCTTTCGGGTGTCGAGAGAGACTGGACGAAAACCCGTACGGAACCGCGTGACAGTGGAGGGTCTTCGCTTGACACAGCATACTTCACATGGAGCGGATCGACCCGCGACGTCCCACGTGTGAACCGCGTGCGAACCGCGTGGCACGGCTGTGCGCCGATCACGGCCGAAACGCTGAGCATAGGCGGTTTTCTTTGCTCGATGGTGGAAAGCCCGGTAAACTGATTCGCCGCGAGTTTTGAGCTGCCCGAACGAGGACTTGGGGCGGCCCCACGCAAAGGAGAATCCCACATATGGCGAGATATATCGCGAAACGTCTGGCGAACTATGTCGTCCTGCTGTTTCTCGCGGTTTCCGCTGTGTATTTCCTCGCCGCGTCCACGTTGAACGCGCGAGCAGTCTACGCAGTCAGAAACCCACCCGTCGACCCTGGGGTGCTCGACGCCATGCTCTATCGCTGGAACCTCAACGACAAGACCCCCATCCTTGAGCGGTACCTGGTGTGGCTCAAGGGAGTCTTCACGCACTGGGACTGGGGATTCACCGCCACCGGCGCCTGGGTGAACGACGACGTGTCGATCAAGATGTGGGTCTCGCTGCGGCTGATGCTGATCGGCACCCTGGCCGGCATCATCGTCGGCATCCTGGTCGGCGCCTGGACGGCGACCCGCCAGTACAAGCCCTCCGACCGCGCCTTCACCGGTTTCGCGCTGCTCATCGTGTGCACGCCCTCCTTCGTGATCGGCATCGCCTCCCAGATCCTCGCCATCAACGTGAACAGGTGGACGGGGGTGACCATCTTCGAGTTCGTTGGCGAAGCCGGACGCCACGGAAGCTACTTCGGCGCGGTCTTCTTCGACCGGCTGCAGCACCTGCTCTTACCGACGCTGGCGCTGCTGCTGATCCAGGCGGCGTTCCTCTCCCGTATCCAGCGCAACCTGATGCTCGACTCCCTCGGCGAGGACTATGTGCGGACGGCCCGTGCCAAGGGCCTGCCCAAGTCCAAGGCCGTCATGAAGCACGCGCTGCGCACCGCGCTGATCCCCACAGGAACCTACGTGGCGTTCTCCTTGGCCACCATGTTCACCGGCGCTTTCTACACCGAGAAGGTCTTCTCCTTCCCGGGGTTGGGCGCCTATTTCGTGGATAGCCTCATGAACCCGAACCCCCACGGAGTGGTGGCCGTCACGGCCTTCTCCGGGGTGTGCGTGGTGTGTGGGGCGATCCTGTCGGACATCGCTGTGGCGATCCTGGACCCGAGGGTGAGGTTGGGCTGAGATGACGACTGACACTATCGCTGAGTCGACCGCGACTCCACGTCGGCGCATGAGCCGCTCTAAGCTGACCTTGCGCCGCTTCCTCCGTAACAAGATGGCCGTGGTCGGAGCGTGCGGGATCGTGGCCCTGATCCTGATCGCGATCATCACCCCCCACATGCTGCCCTGGACCTACGACCAGATCGACTCGGGCCACTTCCTCAAGGCCCCCGACGGCCGCCACTGGCTCGGCACCACCCAAGCCGGCCGGGACGTGCTGGCCATGACCGTGCACGGCATGAGCCGCTCGCTCATCATCGGTTTCACCGTGGCCGTGCTGCAGACGACGATCTCCTGCACCCTGGGCGCCACCGCCGCCTACTTCGGGCGCTGGAGCGAGAAGTCCATCATGTGGGTGATCGACCTCTTCCAGATCATCCCGTCGTTCCTCGTGATCGCCGTCATCATGAAGGGGCACTCGACGCCGAAGAACTCCTGGCTCCTGCTCGCCCTTCTGCTGGCGGCCTGGGGCTGGATGATGACCGCCCGCGTGGTGCGCTCCTTGACCTTGTCGCTCAAGCACCGCGAGTACGTGCTCGCGGCGAAGTACATGGGCCTGCCGGCGTACAAGATCATCGCCCGGCACATCCTGCCCAACATCTCGTCGCTGCTGATCGTCGACCTGACCCTCGGCGTCGGGTACGCCATCCTCGCCGAGACCGGCCTCAGCTTCTTCGGGTTCGGCGTCATGGCCCCCGACACCTCGTTGGGCACCCTGATCTCGGAGGGGGCGCGCCTGGCGACGACGTACCCCTGGATCTTCTCCGCGCCGGCCATCGTGCTGGTCATCCTCGTGATGTGCGTCAACGCGGTCGGCGACGGCCTGCGCGACGCGCTCGACCCGAACTCTTCGTCAGGAGGGCGTGCATGAGCCCCATCTTGTCCGTGAAGGACCTTCACGTCACCTTCGGTTCCGAAGCAGGCCCTGTACGGGCCGTGCGCGGGCTCTCCTTCGACCTCGAACGCGGCCAGACGATGGCCATCGTGGGGGAGTCCGGGTCCGGCAAGTCGGTGACCTCGCTGGCCGTCATGGGTCTGCACCCTGACTCCGCCCGTATCGAGGGCTCCATCACTCTCGACGGCGAGGAGTTGCTCGGCAAGTCCGACGACGCCATGTCCAGCATCCGCGGAAAGCGGATCGCCATGGTCTTCCAGGACCCCCTGTCCGCGCTGACACCGGTGTACACCATCGGCGACCAGATCGTGGAGACCCTGCTCATCCACTCCCCGATGACCAAGGCCCAGGCATGGGACCGCGCCGTCGAACTGCTCGACGCCGTGGGGATCCCCGACCCGGCCACCAGGGCCAAGTCATTCCCCTTCGAGTTCTCGGGCGGTATGCGCCAGCGTGTCATGATCGCCATGGCGATGGCGAACGACCCGGACGTGATCATCGCCGACGAGCCCACCACGGCCCTCGACGTGACCATCCAGGCACAGGTCCTGGAGGTGCTGAAGAAGGCGCAGAAGGAGACCGGCGCGGCCATGATCCTCATCACCCACGACCTGGGCGTCGTGGCTGGGGCCGCTGACGACGTGACCGTGATGTACGCCGGCCGCCCTGTGGAGCAGGGGAGCGTCGACGACATCTTCTACCGTCCGCAGATGCCGTACACCATCGGTCTTCTCGGCACGGTTCCTCGCCTGGACCATTCCGGCGACACCGCCCTTCCCGTCCTCGAGGGGACGCCCCCCTCCGTGGTCTCCCTCGCTCCGGGATGTCCGTTCGCGCCGCGATGCCCGCTCGCCGACGACTCCTGCCGGTCGATCGAGCCGGAATTGGAGTCCACCGATTCGCCCTCGCATCGGGTGGCCTGCTTCAAGGCACGCGAGATCAGCGAGCAGGGGCACAGCCACCACGACATCTTCCCGACGCCGGCCATCAGGACATCGCAGTACGCCGACCTGCCCCGCGACGAGCGTGAGACTGTCCTCGAACTGTCCCAGCTGCGCAAGCATTTCCCCTTGATGAAGGGCGCTCTGTACCGCCGCCAGGTCGGGACGGTCAAGGCCGTGGACGACATCGACCTCGACATCCGTCGCGGCGAGACCGTGGGTCTCGTGGGCGAGTCGGGATCGGGGAAGTCGACCACGTTGCTGGAGATCCTGGAGTTGAGCAAGCCCCAGTCCGGGGCCATCTCCATCCTCGGGAAGGACACCGCGACCCTCACCCGCAGGCAGCGTAGAGAGATGCGCCGCCATATCCAGGTCGTCTTCCAGGACCCGATGGCGGCCGTAGACCCGCGCATGCCGGTCTTCGACATCATCGCCGAACCGCTCGGTGCCTTCAAGATGGGCAAGGCCGAGATCGAGGAGCGAGTCTTCGATCTGTTGGACCTCGTCGGGCTGGAGGCCAGCCACGCCGACCGGTACCCCCAGCACTTCTCCGGCGGTCAGCGCCAGCGCATCGGCATCGCCCGGGCCCTGGCTCTCAACCCTGAGATCCTCGTCCTCGACGAGCCCGTCTCCGCCCTCGACGTGTCGATCCAGGCCGGGGTCATCAACTTGTTGGCGGATCTGCAAGGCCGTCTCGGGCTGTCTTACCTCTTCGTGGCCCACGACCTCGCGGTCATCCGCCACGTCGCGGATCGGGTCGCGGTGATGTACCTGGGGTCCATCGTGGAGATCGGCCAGGTGGACGAGGTTTACACCCGTCCCACCCATCCGTACACCCAGGCCCTGATGTCGGCGATTCCGATCCCCGACCCGGGGGTGGAGAGGTCGCGCCAGCGCATCGTGCTGACGGGGGACCTGCCCTCCCCGGCGAACCCGCCCTCGGGATGCGCCTTCCGCAGCCGTTGCCCCAAGTACGCCCAGCTGGACTCTGCCCAGCAAGCGGTGTGCGCCGGGTCGGCGCCGGTCCTGTCCTCGTGCGGCGCCGACCATCGTGTCGCCTGCCATTTCGGCGAGGCTCTCACCGTTTTGTGACCGAATTGTTACCTAGCTACGCCTGACGCCGACTGTGACTGGTTGGGCCAGCTTGGTAAAGTTGGCGGTTCATGCGGGGATATTCAACGGTTTGTTGATATCTTGCACACACATTAGAAGAATGGAGACAACGTGAAGAAGATTCTTCCACTTGTCGCTGGAGCTCTGGTGCTGGCCATGGGCCTGACCGGGTGCAGCACGAACTCTCAAGACAACAACAAGGGGGGCAACACCGCGCTTGGTGCGGCATGGGATGTCAACGAGACCCCCCGCGACAAAGTCAAGGATGGCGGTGAATTCCACGGGTCCTTCGGGTCCGAGATCCAGACCTGGAACCTGAACACGTCCATGGGCAACAACCAAGAGATGAAGATGATGCAGTCGCCTCTCTCGGAGTACTGGTACCTGGAAGACGGCTCCGGCAACCACACCATGAACAAGAACTTCCTCGACTCCGTCACAGACGAGATGGTCGACGGCAAGCTGGTCATCACCATGAAGATCAACCAGAAGGCCACGTGGAACGATGGCACCCCCATCTCCGCTGACGACTGGATCGCCACCGTCGCCGCGCTGAACGGCGAGGACGAGGACTTCTCCGTGGCCTCCTCCGACGGCTGGGACCAGATCGAGTCCGTGACCCAGGGCGAGACCCCCCAGGACGTCATCGTGACCTTCAAGGAGGCGTTCCCCGACTGGATCAACGTGATCATGAACGGCCCGATGCGCGCGGAGTCCTGCAAGGACGCCGACACCTTCAACGACGGCTGGGCTGAGTACAACAACGCGTGGTACGCCGGACCGTACGTCGTCACCAACTTCGTGAAGTCCTCCAACACCGTCACCATGGAGCGCAACCCCAACTGGTGGGGCGACAAGGGCAAGCTCGACACCATCATCTTCAAGTACGTCTCTGACGACCAGACGGCGACCGCCTTCGCGAACGGCGAGCTCGACTTCATCGACATCGGTCCCGACCCGAACCGTTACGCTCAGGCCGTTGGCACCCCCGGCACGGTCATCCGTCAGTCCGGTGGCCCGAACTACCGTCACTTCACCTTCAACTCGGCATCCCCGGTCCTCTCCGACGTCGCCGTGCGTCAGGCCATCGTGATGGGCCTCGACCGCGACGCCATCGCCGAGTCCGACCTGGCCGGCCTGCCGATCAACCTGGAAGACGCTCGCAAGAACTCCAACCTGTACATGCAGGGCCAGGAGGGCTACGTCGACTTGGCTGAGAAGACCGGTATCAAGTACAACCCCGAAGGCGCCAAGGCCAAGCTCGAAGAGGCTGGCTACACCATGGGTGCCGACGGCTACTACGCCAAGGACGGCCAGACCCTGACCGTGCGTTTCGCGGTCCTGACCGGTGTGTCCACCTCTGAGAACGAGGGCCAGCTGGCCCAGTCCCAGTTGAAGAAGATCGGCGTCAACATCGAACTGCAGCCCATCAACACCGCCACCGACTGGCCCGGCGTGTTGGTGAAGCACAACTTCGACATCATCGCCTTCTCCTGGATGGGCACCGCCTTCCCGCTGGCCAACATCGGGCAGCTCTTCGGGGCCGGCTCGGCGTCCAACTACGCGCAGCTGACCACGGATGCCGTCCAAGAGTTGGAGCCCAAGGTCTCCACCGAGATCGACCCGGCCAAGCGCATGGAGCTCGCCCAGCAGATCGACGAGGCCCTGTGGACCAACGTCCACACCCTGCCGTTGTACCAGCGTCCGGCTCTCGCCGGCGTGCGCGCCGACCTGGCGAACATCGGCTCCTTCGGCCTGGCTCAGATTCCTCTGAACTGGGAGAACGTCGGATACGTCGCCTGAGGGTGAATAACTGATCGCATCGGGGTCCTGCCATAAGGCAGGGCCCCGATGTCGTTTGTGGGTGTTGGGGGGGCGTGTCGGTGCTCTCCTGGGTGTTGGGGTCGTGTCGGTGCTCTCCTGGGTGTTGGGGGCGCGAACTGTTCTTTTTCATGGGGAAATGCACGGTTCGCGCCCCCCGGATTTTCGTGGGGGCGTGAACCGTGGTTTTTGACGGTGTGTGCACGGTTTTTGCACGGTTCGTGCCCCCGTGGTGATAGCGGGGCGCGCCGACTCGGAAGTCCAGCCAAGCCGAGGGTCTGGGACGGGGATGATGAGGTATGGCTGGCCTTCCGGCCCGGATCCGCGATCGTTGAGGGGGCGGCTGGGGTCGTGTTCCCGCTCCCCTGTGTGTTGGGGGCACGAGCCGTGGTTCCCTGTGTGTTGGGGGCGCGTGTCAGCGACGGTTGAAAAGTGAGCCGTTTTCGACGGTTGAAAAGTGAGCCACTTTGTCGTTCTCATTGTGCACCCTGTTCGGCTTGGATGGAAGGCAGGGTGGTGATTTGGGTGTGTCGTA